>Ga0074195_1000561_pt1 | contig 69023 bp, 68 predicted proteins | sample EPASupsiteHSE623_FD_64525 | JGI IMG/M metagenome (GOLD analysis project Ga0074195, IMG submission 64525) | Bioremediated contaminated groundwater from EPA Superfund site, New Mexico - Sample HSE6-23 | ecosystem: Environmental > Aquatic > Deep subsurface > Groundwater > Contaminated ...
ATATTTTTTAATATTTTTTCTTTGCTAGTCATCTAATTCTCCATCTCTAAACATCTCTTTGAAACTTTTTGGAGGCATAACAGGTAAATCCCTTTGTTTTCCCCAAACATTTGCTTTGTTATACAAAATAGAATTTGGAAGTTTTGGCACTATAAATCTAGCCATTTTTCCTGCAAATTCAAATAAAGTTGGTTTACTCATTAGCCATGAAGTTACTTTCATCGCCATTTTTTTCTTTGGATCAATTAAATTTGCTTCTGATAAATCTTGTCTTAGACTATAAAGTTGTGAATCTAAATCAATTTTAACTGGACAAACATTTGAGCATGAACCACATAAAGTACAAGCAAACGGTAAAGAGTTGTGTTTTTCTGGCTCTTTTTTTGCTCCTAAGATTGAACCAATTGGTCCTGGAATTACGTATTCATAAGAGTGACCCCCACTTCTTCTGTAAACAGGACAAGTATTCATACAAGCTCCACATCTAATACAGTTTAGTGCTTTTTTATTTTTTTCTGAAGCTAAAAATTGACTTCTATTATTATCAACAATAATTACATGCATCTCTCCATCTTCAATTGGAGCGTGAAAATGTGAAGTATAAGATGTAACTGGCTGACCAGTTGCACTTCTTGCTAGAAGTCTTGTAAATACTGATAAATCTTCAAGTCTTGGAATAATTTTTTCAATACCCATTGAAGCAATATGAAGTTTTGGAACACTAGCTCCCATATCAGCATTTCCTTCATTTGTACAAACTACAACTCCACCAGTTTGAGCAATTGCAAAATTAACTCCCGTTAGTCCAGCTTGTGCAGTTAAAAAATCTTCTCTAAGTGCTGCTCGTGCTGCTCGTGTTAGATAAGTTGGGTCATAATTTCCTTGCTCTGTTCCTAAATGTTCATGGAAAGTATCTGAAACATCTGATTTTTTTAAGTGAATTGCTGGAAGAACTATATGTGAAGGTGGTTCATTTCTTAACTGAACTATTCTTTCACCTAAATCTGTATCAATAACTTCAATTCCAAGATTTTCTAAATATGGATTTAAGTGGCACTCTTCTGTTAACATTGATTTTGATTTTACAAGTTTTGTAACACCTTTTTCTTTTAAAATCTTTGCAACAATTTGGTTATGTTCAAGGGCATCAAATGCAAAATGAACTTTTATTCCTTTTTTTGTAGCATTTTTTTCAAATTCTAAAAGATAAGTATCAAGATTTGCCATTGTATGAGTTTTTATTTGATTTGCAAACTCTCTTAATTGTTCCCATTCAGGAATAGATTTACTAGCTCTATCTCTTTTTTCTCTTACAAACCAAAGTGCTTGGTCATGCCAATGCATTCTCTCATCATTAGCAACAAATTTTGCTGCATTTACACTGTGACTACTCATGGTTTAACTCCTGCAAGAATTTCAACAATATGCATTACTTTGATTGGATTTTTATCTCTATTTATAATTCCATCCATATGCATTAAACATGACATATCAGCACCCGTGATTATTTCAGCCGATGAATCTACATGGTCTTTAATTCTATCTTTTCCCATAGCAACTGAAACAGCTTCTTCTTGAACACTAAATGTTCCTCCAAAACCACAGCATTCATCTTCTCTTCTTAAAGTAACAAGTTCTATATCATTTATTTTATTTAGAAGATTCTTTAGTTTTGAATCATAAGGGATATTAAGTTCACTCGCCGTTGCTAGTTTTAAAACTCTGTGTCCATGACATGAATTATGAACTCCAACTTTATGGGGAAATGAAATATCAAAATTTATATTTTCAATTTTTATAATATCGTGTAAAAATTCGCAAACTTCATAAATAGAAGCTTTTACTTTATTATAATCTTTATTATTGTCAAAAAACTCTGCATAATGTTCTTTTACCATTGCTACACATGAACCACTAGGTGCCACAATATAATCGTAATCTTTAAATGTTTTTACAAATTCAATAGCTAGCTTTTTTACATCTTTAGAACATCCTGAATTTGCCATTGGTTGTCCACAGCAAGTTTGACTAAGAGGATATTCTATTTGTAAACCTTGATTTTTTAATAGTTTATAAGTTGCTTTACAAATATTTGGATATAACTCATTCATAAAACAGGGAATAAAAAGTCCTATTTTCATCTACACTCCTCATTTTTAATAACTAATTTTATATTTAGTATATGAGATATATATGATAATTTTATCTTTTTAGAAATATGCTTACATCATTATCTAGGTATTTTTCTTCAATTTTTATCTCTTTAGATAAAGTTTTGCTGTAATCAATAATGTCATTAATTTTAATTTTGGTTAGAGGATCATTTTTTAAAAAGTTAAAAATAAATGCGATATTAGAATTTTCAAAACACTTTTTCATAAAAATGAAGATTTCTTCTTTTTCTAATATATTCATAGCACCACTACAAATATAATAGTCTGCTTTTGTAAGTTCATCTTTTAAAATATTTTTTACATAAAAGTTTACATTTAAAAATCTTTTAGATGCAAGATTTATCATCTCTTCTTCACAATCAATTCCTAAATATGATTTTGGTTTAAGATTATTATCATATAGATAATTAAAATATTCCCCAAAACCACAACCAGCATCAACAATACTTGAATCTTTTATCTCTTCTTTTATAAAATTTGTTAGGATTTCAAATCTTTTATATTGAGTATATTTCGAGTTCCAATGAACTCCCCTTGCACTTATTCCATATTTTAAGATTGCAGGTTTATAAAACTTATTATTATCTTTTTGAGCCATTAAATCAAATTATTCTGCAATTTGTTCTATTTGAACATTATTGTCTTTTATAAATTTTGAAATAATTTCTGAGTTTGTATGTTCATAAGCTTTTTCATACACAATTCTTTTTATTCCACTTGCAATTAGATTTTTCGAACATTCGCTACAAGGTTCAAGTGTTACATAAATAGTTCCACCTTCAATTGATATTCCTTTTCTTGCTGCCCAAATAATTGCATTCATTTCTGCGTGAATTTCATATGTTTTTGACCATTCATGATGATCTTTTGTATATTCTCCATTCCAATGCTCAGTACAATTTTTGTAACCAGCTGGTGTTCCATTATATCCTGTTGATAAAATTCTTCCATCTTTTACTATTACTGCACCAACTTGTTTTGATACACATTTTGACGCTTTTGAAATCTCTTTTGCAATATTTATAAAACTTCTATCGTTTAACATTTTTTTCCTAATTCATTTTTTTGATTATATCAAAAAGATATTTTAAATAAACAAGGATGGAATTTTATTTGAAACTTAAATAAAACTTATTTAAATAAACAAAAATATATTTATCAGAAAAAATGTGCTATTATGAGAAAAAATTTTATTAAATTAAAAAGGCTGAGTATGGATTTTAAAGATATCAAAGAATTAATAAGAGTATTTGATAAGAGTGAACTTAACAAATTAAAGGTTAAAGAAGGTGAATTTGAAATTTCTATGCAAAGAGGTTTTGAAAATGGATTTACTACTGTTACAACTTCTGCTCCAGTTGCACAAGCTGCGTCTATTAGCGCTCCAGTAGTGACATCTGCACCTGTTACTATTGAAACGGCAAGTGTAGTAAAATCAGGTGATATTATTAATTCTCCAATGGTTGGAACATATTATTCTTCACCATCTCCTGAATCTCCTTCATTTGTTGAAGTTGGTGGTACAGTTAAAAAAGGGCAAACACTTTGTATTTTAGAAGCGATGAAAATTATGAATGAAGTTGAAGCTGAATTTGATTGCAAAATTCTAGAAATTTTAGTTAAAGATGGTTCTCCTGTTGAATATGATATGCCGATTTTTGTTGTTGAAAAGTTATAAGAGTTAATTATGGCAGAAATTAAAAAAATTTTAATAGCTAATAGAGGTGAGATTGTTCAACGAGCTATTAGAACTATTAGAGAAATGGGTAAAAAATCAGTTGCTGTTTATAGTGCAGGTGATAAAAACGCGTCTTATTTAAAACATGCAGATGAAGCTGTATGTATTGGTGGTGCAAAATCTAAAGACTCATATTTAAATATTCCAGCAATTATCACTGCTGCTGAAATGACAGGTTGCGATGCAATTTTCCCTGGATATGGTTTTTTATCTGAAAATCAAGATTTTGTTGAAATTTGTAGATTACATAATATTAAGTTCATTGGTCCATCTGTTGAAGTAATGGAAAAAATGGCTGATAAATCAAAAGCTAAAGAAGAGATGGTAAGAGCTGGTGTTCCTGTAGTTCCTGGGAGCAAAGGTTCTGTTCATTCTGTTACTGAAGGTAAAAAATTAGCTCTTGAAATTGGTTATCCAATCATGGCAAAAGCTGCTGCTGGTGGTGGTGGAAGAGGTATGAGACTTATTAAAGAAGAATCAGAATTTGATCAACTATTTATGGCAGCATCAAGTGAAGCATTAGCAGCATTTGGTGATGGAACTATGTATCTTGAAAGATTTATTAATAATCCAAGACACATTGAAGTTCAAGTTGTTGGAGATTCTCATGGTAATGCTATTCATATTGGAGAAAGAGATTGTTCGCTTCAAAGAAGACATCAAAAAGTAATTGAAGAATCACCTGCAATTTTATTAAATGATGAAACAAGAGCAAAACTTCATGATGTAGCTGTAAAAGCTACTAAATACCTTAAATATGAAGGTGCTGGAACTTTTGAATTTTTAGCTGATGATAAACAAAATATCTATTTTATGGAAATGAATACAAGACTTCAAGTTGAACATCCAGTTTCTGAAATGGTTTCAGGTATTGATATTGTTGAACTAATGATTAAAGTTGCTGAAGGTGAAAAAGTTCCTTCACAAGAATCTATTAAATTCAGAGGTCATGCAATAGAGTGTAGAATTACAGCTGAAGATCCAAATTCATTTTTACCATGTCCAGGAAAAGTTACACAATGGATGGTTCCTGGTGGAAGAAATGTAAGGGTTGATTCTCATGTTTATACAAACTATGTTGTACCACCTTATTATGACTCAATGATTGGTAAACTAATTGTTTGGGGAAGAGATAGAAATAAAGCTATTAACATTATGAAAAGAGCTTTAGCTGAATTTGAAGTAGAAGGAATTAAAACAACAATTCCATTTCATCAAAAAATGATGGAAAATGAAGATTTTATTTCAAATAATTATGATACTAAATATCTTGAAAACTACAAAAAACTAGACGATTTATAAGAAAAAGAGCGAGGCTCTTTTTCTTAAAGCTTAAATTTATCTAAAACTAGCTATAATCCCCGAAATTATACACATTTATATACCCATTTTACTTTGATAGACTAATCAAAGATTCATTTTCATTAAACTGACTTACTTGCAAGACTCAAATTGCGTTTTAATTGTACATTTATGGGGAGATTAAATCTAACTTATATAACCGTGTGTATTTTTAATAAATATATACTAAGGTAAAAAAATGACTTTTAACGAATTCAATTTAAAAGACTTATTGCAAAAAGCAATAGACGAAGCTGGTTTTAAAGAACCAAGTCCAATACAAGAACAAGCAATCCCGTTTGTATTAGCAGGTAGAGATATTGTTGGACAAGCACATACAGGAACTGGTAAAACAGCGGCATTTGGACTTCCTATTTTAAATAATATGAAAGGGAACTCAGGTGTTGAAGCAGTTGTTATTGTTCCTACAAGAGAACTTGCAATGCAAGTTTCAGATGAATTATACAGATTTGGTAAATTCTTAGGTGTTAACACTGCAACTGTATATGGTGGACAAGCATATGCTAGACAAATTAAATTAATAGAAAATGCAGGAATTATTGTTGCAACTCCAGGAAGATTTTTAGATCTTTTAAGAGGTAATAAAATCAATATTAAACCTGATTATGTAATTCTTGATGAAGCAGATGAAATGCTTGATATGGGATTCTTAGATGATATTAAAGAAATTTTTACATTCTTACCAAAAGAGAGACAAACTTTATTATTCTCGGCTACTATGCCTTTAGCTATTAAAAATCTTGCTAAAACTATTTTAAATAATCCAGAATTTATTACTTTAACAAAAAGTGATGTAACAAATTCAAAAATTACTCAAACTTTCTATGTTGTTGATGAAAGAGAAAGAGATGATGCACTTATAAGATTATATGATTACAAAAATCCAAGTAAATCTATTATTTTTTGTAGAACTAAAAAAGAAGTTGATAGATTATCAACATTTATGGTTTCTCAAGGATTTATGGCAAAAGGTCTTCATGGAGATATGGAGCAAAGACAAAGAGAAGAAGCTATTCGAGCATTTAAAACTTCTAAATTAGAGATTTTAATTGCAACAGACGTTGCAGCTAGAGGATTAGATGTAAATGATGTTTCTCACGTATTTAATTATCATTTACCATTTGATTCTGAGTCTTATGTACATAGAATTGGAAGAACAGGAAGAGCTGGAAAAGAAGGAATAGCTGTATCAATAGTTACTCCACATGAGTTTAGAATGTTACAAAAAATTGAAAAAAATATTGGTACAAAATTAGAAGCTAAAATTGTTCCAAATATTGATTCAGTAAAAGAGAAAAAAATAACAGAATTAAAAAATCAAATTATTGAGCAAGAGATTAGTGATTATGCATTAGCACTTGTAGAAGATTTAAAAGAAGATTTTGATATTTCTACTATTGCATTTAAGTTAGCATCAATGATTTCAGCTTCAACTTTAGTTCAAGGTAATAATAATATCGGAAAATCAGAATCTGATATTAAAAGACTTATTGAAAATTCAAGTAGATATGAAAATGATGGTTCATCATCTGGAAGAAATTCAAGAGGTGGTAGAGGTGGAAAATTCGGTGGTTCAAGAGGTGGAGATAGAGACAGAAATTCTAGACCATCTGGAGATAGAAACTCAAGAGGTGGTGATAGAGATAGAGCGCCAAGAGGTGATAGACCAGCAGGAGATAGAGCACCAAGACCATCTGGAGACAGACCAGCGGGTGATAGAAAACCAAGTGGAGATAGAGCTCCAAGAGGTGACAGACCAGCAGGAGACAGAGCACCAAGACCATCTGGAGACAGACCATCAGGTGATAGAAAACCAAGTGGAGATAGAGCTCCAAGAGGTGATAGACCATCTGGAGACAGAGCACCAAGACCATCAGGTGACAGAAGTAGAAAAAGAGATTAATTCTCTTTTTTTATTAAATTTCTTTTATTTAAATTCTTACCCAAAACTTTTTCTCTATATTTTGTAGAGAAACACCACAAATAACTTAAGCTGATTTAAAGCTTTGATAAGTAATTTCCCACTATAATGCTATCTAACATAAATAACAAAATGGTTACATGAAAGGTTACTCTTGGATTTAAACACAATCAACAAGTTTGATAAAGCAAAGGAAAAAACTCTATCGAGTTTCGCAAAGCTTTCTCTTGCACTACTTTTTATGGTAGTTGTATTTTTATGGTCATACACATCAAATGGAGATGTCCCAAATAATACATTTCTAATTATAGGTGCTGTTTTTGGTGCATATATGGCTATGAATATTGGTGCAAACGATGTTGCAAATAATGTGGGACCTGCGGTTGGTTCAAAAGCTCTAACAATGTTTTGGGCAATTGTCATTGCAGCAACATTTGAGGCATTAGGAGCATTTATCGCAGGTGGAGAAGTTGTAAAAACAATTAAGAATGGAATAATTAATCCTGCTTTAATACCAAATCCTGAAATTTTCATTTGGGCTATGACAGCTGCTTTATTATCAGCTGCTTTATGGTTAAATTTTGCAACTTCAGTTGGAGCTCCTGTATCAACTACTCACTCTATAGTAGGTGGAGTTATGGGTGGTGGAATTGCAGCAGCAGGTTTTTCAATTGTAAATTGGGATACTATGACTGAAATAGTTTCTTCTTGGATAATTTCTCCTTTATTAGGTGCAATTGTTGCAGCTGGATTTTTATATTTTATTAAAAAACAAATAATTTATAAAGAGGATAAAATAACTGCTGCAATAAAATTTGTACCTATTTTAATAGCTATTATGACATGGGCATTTGGTACATATATTATTTTAAAAGGTTTAAAAGAGCTTATAAAACTTGATTTTTATACTGCTGGTTCAATTGCTTTAGTTTTAGCAGTAATATCTTTCTTTTGGTCAAAAAAATTAATTCTCAAAGCTTCTTTAAAACTTGAAAATAATAGAGGTAGTGTTAATAACCTTTTTACTATTCCCTTAATTTTTTCTGCCGCTCTTTTATCTTTTGCTCATGGAGCAAATGATGTTGCAAATGCAATTGGACCATTAGCTGCTATTAATGATGCTATTTTAAATTCTGAAATCTCAAGCAAAGCTTCAATTCCATTTTGGGTTATGGCAGTGGGTGCATTTGGTATTGTTGTCGGACTTGTTTTATATGGTCCTAAACTAATAAAAACAGTTGGTTCGGAGATAACTGAACTTGACCAAATCAGAGCCTTTGCTATTGCAATTGCAGCTGCACTTACTGTTATAATTGCGAGTCAATTAGGGCTTCCTGTTTCTTCAACTCATATTGCAGTTGGAGGAGTTTTTGGGGTTGGATTTTTAAGAGAATTTTTAGATGCAAATGAATCAAGATTTGCACAAGAAGTTAGAAAAAAATTCAAAAAAGACAAAAAAGAGTTAACAGATTTATATAATGATTTAGTTATATTTGAAGCTATTGAAGAAAAATCAAAAGAGGATTATATAAAAATTGTTGATTTATATAAAAGAGTTGATGAAAAAGAACTTATTGTAAGACAAGATAAAAAGAATTTTAAAGATTCAAAAAGAACAAAGTATGTAAAAAGAGAAGCTGTAAGTAAAATTGTAGCTGCTTGGATTATAACTGTTCCTGCTGCTGCAATTCTTTCTGCTGCAATTTTCTTTATGATAAAAGGGATTATGATTCCATAATTTAACTTTCTATTTTTTTATCCCTTTAATGATAAAATCCCTAAATTTTTATTAGGGATTTATCATCGAAGCAATACTTTCTGTTTTACCTGTCTATTTTTTTATTTTATTAGGATTTGCTGCTAAAAAGATTTTTACAAATCAAATAGATGAAAAAAGTCTTGTTTTAATCTCTTTATATTTTTTTCAACCAATACTTATCTTTTGGGGTTTAACAAAATCTCCGATAAACTATGAATTTATTGCCTCACCTTTTGTTTATTTAGTTATCGTATTATTTGTACTTTTTATATTAATTTTAGTTAATAAATTAGTTTTTAGAGATAGAACAAATCAATCAATATATTTAGCAACAGCTTTAGTTGGAAATACTGGAAACTTAGGTATTCCTCTTGGTATTGCACTTTTTGGAGTAGAATCAGTTCCTTACACAAGTATTATCAATATTGCTAATATACTTTTTATATATATTTTTTCTGTTTATTTTTTTGCTAGAGAGCAATTTTTACTAAAAGAAGCTATTCTTGCAATTTTTAAAATTCCAGCAATTTGGTTTACTTTATTTGCAATATTCATAAACTGCCAACAAATACCAATAAATAAACATATTTCTACTGCTTTAGAAATGGGTGCTTACACTTCAATGGTAATTCAGTTATTGATTTTTGGAATGTATTTATGTAGTGTAAAAATCAAAACTATACCTTGGCATTTATCTTTACATATTAGTTTTATAAAACATATTTTATTACCAGTTATTGGAATTATAGTAGTACTTTATTTTACAAATTTAAACTCATTTGTAGCTTCAATTTTAATTATGGAGTTAATGGTTCCCCTTGCTGTTAATAATGTAAATTTAGCAGCTTTATATAACTGTAAACCATCAAATGTAACAGCAACCATTTTAATATCAACAACTTTATTTGTTTTCTTACTCTATTTTTACATAGATGTAATTAAATATTTTTTCAAGTAGGTCTATATGTGTGGTATTTTAGGTACGAATTTTTTATCAAATAATTTTAAATCTTCATTAGAGCTATTAAATCAAAGAGGTCCCGATTTTCAAAAAAATATAAAAATAGATAATAAAGAGTTTGGGCATACAAGACTTGCAATTATTGATTTAGATGAAGAAGCAAATCAACCTATGATTTTTGATGATATTTTACTTGTTTTTAATGGGGAAATTTATAATTACAAAGAATTGATTCACGTGGAACATTTAGAGTGTAAAACAAAAAGTGATTCTGAAGTTATAATTCGTCTTTATCAAAAATATGGTTTTGATTTTCTAAATAAACTAAATGGAATGTTTGCATTCTGTATTTTTGATATGAAAAAGAATCTGTATTTTTGTGCACGTGATAGATATGGTAAAAAACCATTCTTTTACTATTTTAAAGATAATAAATTTATCTTTTCTTCTTCAATAAAATCAATATTAAAACTACTTGATTATAAACCAAATTTAAATAAAGTAGCCCTTTCAAAATATATGCAATATTTTGTCTCTTTTGGTGAAGATACATTTTATCAAGACATTTATAAACTAGAAGCTGCTTCATTGTTGATTTATGAGCCAAATAAGCCTCCTGAGCTTCAAAAGAAGAAATATTATAAGATAAACACGTATAAAGCTATAAAAGACGAGAAACAGGCTTTAAATGATATTGAAGAGTTATTAATTAAAAGTGTTGAGTTAAGACTTAATAGTGATGTGGAAGTTGCATCACTTTTAAGTGGTGGAATTGATAGTTCATTAATCTCAGCACTTTATACAAAAATATCAGGGAAAAAGATAAATACTTTTAGTGTGGGATATGATGAATATAAAAATTATTGTGAACTTGATTTTGCACAAATTACAGCAACTCATATAAACTCAAATCATAATCCAATAATCATAAATCAAAAAGAGTATATCAATCATTTTGAACAAACACTTGATATGCTTGAAGAACCTCATGGTGATAGTGCAGCAATTCCTTTGAATATCTTAACAAAACAGATACATAAAGCGGGAATCAAAACTGTATTATCAGGTGAAGGAAGTGATGAAATATTCTTAGGTTATGATAACTATGCGAAATTCTTAAAATATTATGAGTTTGAGAAAAGTTTGTCAAATGAACAAAATTTTTTTCTAAATGAGATAGTTGGAGCTTTACAAAATAATACAAAAGAGAGTGAATATTTAAGACGAATAGTTAAAAAACAAAATCTTTATAACTCATTTGGGGAAATTTACACAGACATACAAAGAAAAAGATTGTTCAAAAAAGTTCCAACTTTTAAAAGTGAAACAGCAAAACAAGATCCAGTTGATTGGATGAGTTATATTGACTTAAAGATTTGGCTTGGAGATGCACTGTTGTCCAAAGTTGATAGAATCTCTATGGGAAACTCTTTGGAAGTGCGAACACCTTTTTTAGACTTTAATTTAGTAAATTATATGTTTAGTGTTGAGTCATCTATAAAAGTTGGAGATACAAATAAGTATTTACTAAAAAAGATTGCTTCAAAATATATCCCAGAAACTATAATAAATCGAACAAAAAAAGGTTTTAATTCACCTTTTAATGAGTGGTTAAATAAAGAGTATAAAGATAAATTACTTGATGTGATTGTTGAAGTAAATAATGAAACAAATCTCTTTAATCATGAGTATATTTTACATATTTATGAGTTATCTAAATCAAATAAATTTAAACAACATCTTTATTCACTTTTTGTATTTTCTTTATGGTACAAAAAAGAATTTTTATCTTAAGAAAAAAGATTGTAAAATCAATTAAATTTTAAATACCATAAATAAAAAAAGAGAAAATATGACTATATTAATACCTGTAGATTCTAAAAAAAGAGATGAATGTGTTATCTCATCAATTGAAGAAAACAAAGCTTGGGCATTTGTTACATTAGATGAAGGAAGAGTTGAAAAAATTGAATTTTTTGATAGACGTGAAGATATATCTTGTTGGATTGATGCTGTTGTAGTTATCAATGAACTTGAATACGTTTGGCCTTTTATGGATGAGGGAATTATTGCTTTAATTGCTCCAACACAAAAAAGTATTGATGAAATTGTGGAAGCATTTTTATTCAAAGATTTACACGATTTTTCAATTTAATGAAATTTAATAAAAAAGATTTTAAAACACTTAATAATATTATTACTGCTAGGCGAGATGTTAGAGGTAATAACTTTATAAATAAAAAGATATCAAGAAAAAAACTTGATTTAATTTTACAATCTGCTTTACATGCTCCATCAGTTGGTTATTCTCAACCTTGGCAATTTATTGTTGTTGATAAAGAAAAACAAGAACTTGTATATAATCATTTTACAAAATCATTTGACAAGAGTAAAGAGTTGTTTATTGATAAGCCTCTATATAAAAACTTAAAACTTGAAGGTATCAAAGAATCTAATGTGAATATTGCTGTTTATTACAAAAAAAATAAAGAGAATATTTTAGGTCAAACTTATATGAAAAGAGCAGGAGAATATTCTGTTGTATGTGCAATTTTAAATATGTGGTTAACTGCAAGATCTCTTAATATTGGTATGGGTTGGGTTTCAATATTAAAACCAAAAAAAATAAATAAAATATTTAATATAAATAAAGATGAATATAAATTTATTGCATATTTGTGTTTTGGATATACAAAAGAGTTTTATGATGAGCCTGAATTAAAAAAATTAAAATGGAACAACAAAAAAAAGCTAAAAGATTGTATCCTAAATTAAGCCCTATAACATTCTCTTAAATATATAATTCTTCAATTTTTTTAGGAGGAATTATGAAAAAAACAATTACAAAAGTTTGTACATTTGTTTTCTTGTCAATTTTTATTTCATCATTAAATGCCAATGATAAAGTTTATAAACTTTCAATGGCTACAACTTGGGGAGAAACTGCAACTCCATTAATTGATGCAGCAAATAATATGGCTAGATTAGCAAATGAAATGTCAGCTGGTAGATTAGAAATTAAAGTTGATTCAGCAAATAAACACAAATCACCTTTAGGTGTACTTGATATGGTTAAAGGTGGACAATATGACATGGGGCATACAGCTTCATATTATTGGAAAGGAAAAGATATTAATACTTTACCTTTTACATCTATGCCATTTGGATTAACTTCACCCGAACAATATGCTTGGTTTTATCATGGTGGTGGAATGGAACTTATGAAAAAAGTATATGATAAACATGGTATTTTATCATTTCCTGGTGGTAGTACGGGAGTTCAAATGGGAGGTTGGTTTAAAAAGGAAATCAAAACTCTTGCTGACTTAAAAGGTTTAAAAATGAGAATTCCTGGTTTTGCTGGTGAAATAATGGCAAAACTAGATGTTCAAGTTACTAATATTGCACCAGGTGAACTTTTTACTTCATTGGAAATGGGTAATCTGGATGCTTTAGAATGGGTTGGTCCTTCAATGGATATTTCTATGGGATTCCATAAAATTGCACCTTATTATTACACTGGTTGGCATGAACCAGCATCTGAAATGCAATTTATTATTAACACAAAAAAATTTGATAAACTTCCTGTTGACTTACAGCAAATTTTGCTTGTTGCAATGAGAGTTTCTGCATACGATATGTATATTCAAAATTATGATATGAATGCGAATGCATGGAAAAAGATGAAAGAAGAATATCCTAATATTCAAGTTAAAACATTCTCAAAAGATATTATGGATGCAATGAAAAAAGCTAATGAAGAGTTGAGAACTCAAATGTCTAATGATAATCCTCTTTTAAAAGAGATTTTAGATTCTCAAGATGCTTATATGAAAAAAGTAAGAGAATGGACTAAAATGTCCGATTATTTATATTTAAAAGATAACTTATAATTCTTGAAATAGAGAGAAACTTCTCTCTATTTTAAAATCCATTTGGATTAAATCCTCCAAAATCATCCCCAAAACTATTAAATTCTAAATTCTGAGTATAAGGATTAGTGTATCCATTTTGAACTGATATATTTTGTAATTGCATAATATCTGCTTTTGAATCAATACTTTGTGGACAAACTAATGTACAAGCACTACATAATGTGCAATCCCATATTCCATTTGTTTGTAGAGAATCAAGTATAGGTGCTTTATCCTCTAATTTCTTATCATTTACATATCTAAGTGCTCTTGTAAGTGCAAAAGGACCTAGGAATGCTTTATTTACATCATATACTGGACATGAACTATAACAAGAATTACATAAAATACAATTACTTTGTAAATCAATTCTCTTTATATCATCTTGACTTACTTCATCTATTTCATTATTTTTATTTATTGAAAGTCCCATTCTTTCGATTATGAATGTTTCATGTGAAACATCAACAACTAAATCTTTGATTATTCTACTGTTTTTCATAGGTTCAATTAAATCATTATCTCTTATAGTTGTTTTACATGCAAGTCTTTCTATACCATTAACTTTTACCGCACATGAACCACATACCCCACTTTTACATCCACATCTAAATGTTAAACTATTATCATCTTTTATTTTTATTTCAATTAATGCTTGAAGAAGATTTGATTTATTAACTGAATATTCTGAAGTAAAATTTGGTGTGGCTAATTCACTATTAAATCGTATAATTTTAATTTTCATTTTACATCCTCAAATTCAATTGAATCATCTGAATTTTTAATCAAACTATTTTTTTCATATATTTCGTCTTGTTTTGGATAATCTAATCTAAAATGACTTCCTCTACTCTCTAATCTATTAATTGCAGAAATAGTTACAAGTAAAGAAACTTTTAGAATATTTTTAAATTCAATAAACTCAACAAGATTTTTATTATATGTAATTGATTTATCCCCTATTCCCATAGTTTTAATGTTATTAAATAAATCTTTAAGTTTTTTTAAAAGAACTTGCATTTCAGTGTCAGTTCTAAATAATCCTAAATTTTTAAAAAGTAAATTACTAAGTAATTCTTTCTCTTCATAAAAGTTAATTTTATTTGGATAGTCATATATTTCAGCAATTAAATCTGTATCTTTTTTTAATTGCTCTGAATTAGAATCATTTAGTGAAACTTCTTTTGCCTTGACAGAGGCGTTAATTCCAGCGATTTTACCAAATACAACTATTTCCAACAATGAGTTACCTCCTAACCTATTTGCACCATGTATATTTGATTGTGCACATTCTCCACAGGCATAAAGATTTTTTATATTTGTTTTAGCATTAACATCAGTTTTAATTCCACCCATACTGTAATGAGCTGCAGGTGTAATTGGTAACAGTTCATCTTCAATTTTAATATTTGAGTATTCATAGGCTAAATTACGTTCTTGAGGCATTAATTCTTTTATTTTTTCAAGTCCTAAATGTCTTAAGTCTAAATATACTTTTTCGTTTTTTAGTATTCTTTCATATATAGCTCTTGATACTTCATCCCTTGATTTTAGTTCATCAATAAATCTGTTTTCATTTTGATCTAATAAATATCCACCTTCTCCTCTTGCGCTTTCACTTATTAATATATTTGTATTCTCAAGTGTTGTTGGATGAAACTGAACAAATTCTAAGTTTGATAATTCAACACCTGAATCATATGCAACAGCAATTCCATCTCCTGTATTAGAATAAGAATTGGTAGTATGTTTTGAATAAATTCCTGCATATCCACCAGTAGCAATAATTACAGTTTTACATAAGAACTCTTTAACTAGACCATTCTTTATATCAAGTGCAGTAACTCCAATGCATTGATTGTTTTTAATGATAAGATTAAGTAGTAAATGTTCATTTTCAAACTTTATATTCTCTTTTATACATCTATCATAAAGTGTATGTAAAATTTTTAACCCAGTATAATCGCTTGAATAACAAGTTCTAATTTTTTTTGTACCACCAAATTTTCTTTGGGAAATTTTATTATCTTTTGTTCTATTAAAAGGTACACCTATTGAATCAAGCCAGTTTATGGCTTCTTTAGCATTTGAACACAGCATTTTTATATTATGTTTATTAGCTAAATTACATGAAGCTTTATATGTATCTTCTGTATGTGTTTCTATAGTGTCATTCTCTTCGTATAACACAGCATTTATTCCACCTTGAGCTTGAACACTTTGTGAGTGAGTGGGGAAAGTTTTTGATAAAACTAAAACCGAAGAATTGTTACTTGAGGCATTTATTGCAGCAGTTAATCCTGAAATCCCAGAACCAATTATTAGTACATCAATCATAATTAATCCCAAAATTCTTTTAAATGTTCAGGTTTTTCATTTGTAAATTCTGAATCAAATGAGAATTCAATATCTTCATCATCTGAAAATGAGTTCTCAACCTTTTTTGGTTTTATATTTTCAATTTCTGGTTCTTTTTTTATTGCTTGTTTAGGTTTTGTAATTCCTTCTTTTAACAATAAATATTCTTTCATAATTTCTTCATAATAAGTAAAATCTAAAAGAATAACTGCTGGTTTTCCATCTCTTAAAACTATTGCTTTTTCTATTTCATTTTTATTTAATCTATCAAATATACTTTTATTTTTTCTTATAAGTTCTGTAGATGAAAACATTTCATTTGATGTATATTGTAACAATCCCATACAAATCCTTTTATGTATTATAATATGTATTATAACACAAGTATAAATAAATTAAATATTAAAAACATAAATAAATAGTTTGCAATATCTATTCCCATATATCGATTATATGGAAATAAATTATAAGTTTTATGAGGATTCTAGTTTGTATTTAAATTAAAGTATATTTATTTTGAGAAAATTTCTTCAGCCCATTCTGTAATAGGACCTCTAAGAACTTTTTGTAATTTAATTGCGAATGTATTTACAAGTTTATTTTCGTTTTTAGTTGATTTAAGAAGAGTTGTTAAAGCATTAGTATATTTATTTACATAAAAGTTATCTATTTGTTTATTTGAGCCAAGTATTACAACTTTACATGTGCTATCGATTCTTGATAAAACCATTTGCATTGTTTTATTTGACATGTTCTGAGCTTCATCAATTATAATAAATGAATTAGAAAGAGTTCTTCCTCTCATCTCACCTACCCACATAGTTTCAATTCCATAATTACTAATCATTTGTTCAATTCTTGCTGTTACTTCACTATCATCAAGTTCTGTAAAAACTGCATCGGGATTTTTTTTGTTTCTTTTTCTTTTGTGTTCAGTTCTTATAATATAATCTAAACTATCCATTAATGGATGATTATATATTCTAAATTTTTCTTCAAGTCCTGGTAAATATCCTACATCTTCACCTTTATCAAGTGATTCTATAGAGTTCCTAATGTAGATTATCTTTTGAAAATGTTTTTGTCTAACGAGTTTTAAAGCCCCGCTAAGGGCTAAAAGAGTTTTTCCTGAACCAGCCTTTGCTTCAATGATTAAAACATTGTACAAGTGATTTAAAATAGCATCACTAAAGAAAAGTTGTTCCTTATTTAGTGGTGTAATTATTTGATCTCTTATTTCTTCTTCATTTAAGACTTTAATTCTTTTATTTTGGATATTTGCAAGAATTACTTGATCAGATGATTTAACTTTAAAACAATATGAGAAGTTATAAGGTTTATACTCTTTATCAAATTTATCAATAACTTGATTATCTAAAAATTCTAAATCTTCAAAATTTATTGTTATATCTTTCGTAAATTCAAAGTCAAATACATCTTTATCCTTACCAACAAGAGCATCTGTTTTTATATCAAGTGATATTGCTCTTGTTCTTGCCATTATATCAAGTGATAAAAATTCAACTTGATTTTTATAATATGAATTTGCAAATTTGGCAATTTCAAGTATTTTTCTATCGTTGATTATATTTGGTGAAACATTTTTAATATTTACTTCATACTCTTCTTTTGAGATAATATCTATAATTGTATTTTTATCATTCTCAATTTTTAATCGAATAATTTTATATAAATCTTTTTTTATTGATTCAACAACTATGGCATTTTCAAGGATTCTAGCAAACTCTCTTGCTTGAAAGTTTATCTCTTCAAAACCACTTTTTTTTGTATCTATTTCATCTAAAACAGTTTCTGCTAAGATTATTAGATTTTTGCCCTCTTGTGAAAGTTTGTAGATATTTGTAGCATCTTCAAGTAGAATATTCGTATCAAGTAAATAGTATTTTTCAAAGTTCATCTGTTTTTGCCTTTTTAGGTTTCATAATCATATAAGAAATAAATGTAAATAGTAGCACAATAATTACTGTAAATAAAGGTGAAAATGTTTTTGTAATAACATATCCAACAATCAAAATTGCTAACATTGTGGGAAATTCATTATACATTCTAAAAAATTTACCACTTTTTTCACAAGTCTCATTTTCTAGTTGTTTTCTATATTTTTCAAGTGAGAATGAGTAATAAATTAAAATAAATAAAGCAGTTAATTTCCCATACATCCAAGAATTTGTATCAAAATCAAGTAAAATAGGATTTAAAATGAGCATTGTAATTCCACTTGCAATTGTTGCCCACATTGCAGGCATTCCAATATATTTGTAGATTTTATATTCTTGAATTTTTACAACTTCAACAAAATCTTTTTTCTCAATATTTTCCATATGATAAACAAAAAGTCTAGGAAGATAAAAAAGCATAGTCATCCATGACATAAAAGCTACAATATGAAAAGTAAGTATCCAAGTGTAATATTCCATTTTCTATTCCTTGTTTTTTATTTTTTCTCTTTAATTTTTATTAGCCAATCATTTAAAGTTTTTTCAAATCCAATATTTGAATTTTCATAAAGCACTAAATCTTCTTTTAAATACTCTTGTTCCACATATCCAGCAAAATTATGGGGGTATAAATAGCCTATATGTTGCGAATCAAGATGTTTTGGTATATCTAGTAGTTTTCCAGCTTTTATCTCTTCTAGGGCTTTATTTACTGCTTTATATGCACTATTAGATTTTGGGCTTGATGCTAAGTAGATTGCACATTGAGAAAGTATAATTCTTGATTCAGGATAACCTATTTTATTACAAGCAGTCATTGTATTAACTGCGAGATTTAAAGCATTTGGATTTGCATTTCCAATATCTTCACTAGCAAATATAACTAATCTTCTAGTAATAAAATCAACACTCTCCCCACCATTTATTAATCTGCTCATGTAATATAAAGCTGCATCTATATTTGAACCTCTTAAAGATTTTATCATAGCACTTGCTAAATCATAGTGAGTATCTGAAGATGAAACTCCATCCCCTATTACATTTTCTCTTAACTCTTTTAATAAAGATATATTTATATCTTTTGATACTTTATATGCAAAATTTAAAAGTGTCAGCATGGCTCTAGCATCACCAGAACTTGATGTAATAAGATATTCTAAGGCATCTTCATGGATATTTATTTCAATATCTTTTAAAGCAATATAAAGAATTTTATTCATCTCTTCTTTTGTAAAAGCTTTAAATTCATATAAAAAAGATCTTGAACGAATTGCAGATGTTAAAGTAAAAAATGGATTTTCTGTACTTGCACCAATTATTATCGCATCATAATTTTCCATTATTGGAAGTAAAACTTCTTGTTGAGTTTTTGAAAGTCTATGAACTTCATCGATAAAAATCAAAGGTTTAATTAAAGAGCCTTTATATTTATCGAATACTTTTCTTAAGTCTTCAATTTTTATACTTGTAGCATTAAAGTAAAAATAGTCAGTGTTGATTTCTCGTGCAATAATTTTGGCTAGTGTAGTTTTCCCAGTTCCAGGTTTTCCATAAAAAAATAGATGAGGAATATCTTTTTGTTTGATTAGTTTATAAAGTGCTTTATCTTTTGCGATAATATGAGATTGACCAACAAAAGTTTCTAAACTTGTTGGTCTTAGTTTATTAGAGAGGTCTATCATCTTCATTCATAAAGATTCTTAGATTTTTGTATTCCTCTTTTGTTAAAAATCTTGTTTTTCCAGTAGGAAGATTATTTAAAGAAATTCCACCATATTCCAATCTTTTTAAATCAAGTACATCAAGTCCGAAATGGGCAAAAAATCTTCTTAATTCTCTATTTTTACCTTCCGAAATTACAACTTTGATTTTAGAAAATTTTTCACTATTTGTTAGAATATCATAGGCTAAAAATGGAGCAAAACTCATAGATTTTATTTTAGTTGTTTTAAAAGCTCCACCAGTTGCATCTTCAATTTCTAAACCATTTTGCATAGCTTGTTCAACTGGTTTTGTAATTACACCATTTACTTTAATTTTGTAAACTCTTTCTAAATCAGAGTGCATTAATGCATCAACAATTTCTACACTATCAGATAAAAGTAGTAAACCTTCACTTGCATAATCAAGTCTTCCAACACTTAAAAAATGTTTGTATTTATGATCAAGTGAATCATAAATAGTTTTTCTACCTTGTGGATCTTTTTTAGAAACAATCTCACCTTTTGGTTTATTGTAAACAATTACCGTACTTATTTTATTTTTATCTTCTCTAATAGATTTTTTACCAATATGTACTTCATCGCTATTTGAAACTTTTGTTGCAAGATTTGTGACAACTTTTCCATTTACTTTTACTCTACCCTCTTCTATTAGCTTATCAGCTTCTCTTCTTGAGTAGTTACTATTGTGAGATAAAAATTTATTTAATCTTACTAACTCTTCTTGAGTATCTTCTATTTTCTTTTTCATTTTATACCAGCTTCAATTAAATCATGAATATGTAATACACCAACTAATTTATCATTTTCATCAGTTACAATTAATAGTTGTATTTTATAATCTTCTATTATTTGCAGTGCATCACTTGCTAAAAGCTCTTTGTTTTTTAATATTCTTGGATTTTTTGTTGCAATATCTTCGACTTTACAATCCATAGAAAAATTATCATTCATTAAAGCTCGTCTTAAATCCCCATCACTTAAAAGTGCAATTACTTTTTTATTTTCATCTTCAATAATTACACTTCCAACTCTTCCTTCACTCATAATCAGAATGGCATCTTTTAATTTAGTTTCACGTGAAACTACAGGAAGGTTCTCTTTTCTTAATAAATCATCAACTTTTATAAAAAGTTTTTTACCTAAACTTCCACCAGGGTGAAATGAAGCAAAATCCTCTTTTTTAAAATCCTTTTTTTTCATTAAACAAACAGCAAGAGCATCACCCATTGCCATAGTTAAAGTTGTAGAAGATGTAGGTGCAGTATCAAGTGGACAAGCCTCTTTATCAACATTAATATTTATAAAAACGTCAGCATATTGAGCTAAAGTCGATTTTTTATCTCTTGCCATAGCAATTAATGGAATATTTAATCTTTTTAAGTGGGGAAGAATTTGAACTAATTCCTCACTTTCTCCACTATATGAAATACCAAGAACAATATCTTCTTTACCAATCATTCCTAAATCACCATGCATTGCTTCAGTTGGGTGAAGAAAAAATGAACTTGTTCCTGTACTTGCTAGAGTTGCCGCAATTTTAGTTCCAACAAGACCAGATTTTCCAACTCCTGTAACAATTAGTTTACCTTTTGAATTCATAATTAAATCAATAGCTTTTTCAATATCAAAAGAGATATTAGCTGCTGCTTTTTCTAACTCTTTTGCTTCTGTTAATAAAACATCTTTAACTATTTGTTTAAAATTCATACTTTTCCTTATTGAACAAAGATTGTAGGCACTATCATTGGGTATTTTTTGTATTTTCTTGTACAATGTTTTCTTACAACTTTTCTTAATTCATCTTCTAAAATTCTATTATTTTGAAGAATTCCAGGTTTAATATTTTCTAAGAAAGTAGTTAATAAATCTTCTATCTCTTTTGAAAAGAATTTGTCTTGTTTATCTGATACAAGTCCGAATGAAGTTACTTTTGGTTTTTGTGATAATGTTCTATCATTTTCATTTATTTGAGCAACTATCATAACTACACCTTCATTTGCCATAGTTTGTCTATCTAAAATTATGTCATCCGAAATTTTATGATTTAATTGATTGTCGATATAAACTTTTCCAGTTTTAACAGTTTTAACTTTTTTAAGATATTTAGGAGTAACTTCAATTTGTTCACCATCACTCATTATATATACATTTCTTTCTAATATTCCACAATCAATACCTGTTTGACCATGTTTTAATGCATGATTATATTCACCATGAACTGGTAAAAAGAATTTTGGTTTTACAAGTCTAAGCATTAATTTTTGTTCTTCTTGTGCAGCATGTCCAGAAACATGAATATCTGGATAGTCTTGATACGCAACTTTTGCACCTGCTTTTAAAAGATGATTTATAATTCCTGAAACACTTCCTTCATTACCTGGAATTGCTTTTGCAGAAAGAACTATTTGATCTTCAGGTTTAATTTTAATATGTCTATGTTCATGAATTGCCATTCTATAAAGTGCAGACATAGATTCACCTTGAGAACCAGTAGTTACAATTAAAACTTCTTTATCATTATATTTATTTACTTCATGAGCTTCAATAAATTGATCTTTTGGGAATTTAATATAACCAAGACTCATTGCAAGTTCTAAGTTTTTTTCCATAGATCTTCCAATAACACAGATTTTTCTGTTATGAAAAAGTGCTTTTTCAATAGCTTGAGAAACTCTGTGAATATTTGATGAAAAAGTAGACATAATAACTCTACCTTTTGCATTTTGGAATATTCTATCAAAAGTTGGTCCAACTGTTTTTTCAGTTCTTGTAAATCCCGGAGAGTGTGAATTAGTTGAATCAGAAGTTAAAACTAAAACACCCTCTTCTCCATAATGAGCAAGTCTATGTAAATCAGTTGGGAATCCATCAATTGGAGTATGGTCGATTTTAAAGTCACCTGTATGAATCATTGTTCCAGCAGCTGTTTTAACAGCAATACATGATGAATCAATAATTGAGTGAGTAACATGCATCCATTCAACTTCAAACTCATTTCCAATTTTTATAGGTGTTCTTTTTTGAATAGCTCTAAATAAAGATCTATGTTCTCTCATTTTATGTTCATCAAATTTTGAACCAATCATTTCTAACGGTAATGATGTTCCATAAACGGGAAATTGCATCTCTTTAAATAAATATGGCATTGCACCAATATGATCTTCATGTCCATGAGTAATAACAATACCAACAATTTTATCTTTGATTTCTCTAATATAAGTAAAATCAGGGATTAAAATATCAACACCATGCATATTTTCATCAGGAAAACTCATACCAACATCAACAATTATTGCTTCATTTTCAGTTTCAATAACCATCATGTTTCCACCAATTTCACCTAATCCACCAAGTGGAGTGATTTTAAGTTTTGCAGTAGTATTTAAATTTAATTTATAATGAGGGTTTAATCTATCCCTATGTATTTTTTCATTTACTAAATAGGCTTTTTTTAAATCAGTAATCCAGCCTTCACCTTTTGTTTGTTGAATAGCTTGAGGATCTTTTGGAACTTTTGGTTTAGGTTTTCTTTTTTTGAATGGTGGTTTTTTTGTTTCACCAGCTTCTATATTTTGTGAGTTATTTTCATCAATAATAATTGGTGAAGTAACAACAGATTGTTCTTCGTTTTTAATTTCTTCCATCTTTTACCCTTGTATGCATTTGGCTATACAAAGATGAACTTACTTCATGAGGTCTAACATTATCATTAATTTCTAATTCTTCATAAATTTTTGATATGGCATTTTTATCTATAACTGATGTAAGATTTTTTGAAAGTTTTTTTCTTGGCTGCACGAAACAGGCTTTTAAAAACTTATTAAAATCTCTATCAAGATTTTTTCCCATATCTTTTTTAATATAAAGAATTGAAGATATTATCTTTGGAGGTGGATCAAAAGATTCAGGTGGAACATCAAAAAGTATTCTTGAATCAATACTAATTGATTCTGTGATAATACCTAATGATGAATAATCTTTATTGTTAACTTTCGCAGTAAATTTTTCTGCTACCTCTTTTTGAACCATTACAATAATGTGTTCACAATTTTTATCTTCAAATGCTCTTAATACAATGTTTGTTGCAATATAGTACGGTAAGTTTGCAATTAAGTCATATTTACCGTCATGTAAGGTTTTTTGCTTGTCCCAAGCCACTAAAACATCTGTGTGAATCAGCTTTAGTTTTTCCTCTTTTATTTCTATTGCGAACTTAGACTTTAAAATACCAATTAAATCAGTATCAACTTCATAAGCAGTCATATCTTTGTACTTGACTAAGTTTTTGGTCAAATCACCTAATCCAGGCCCAATTTCCACGACATAGTTATTGTTGTTGGGCATCGATTGGATGATTTTATCCAAAATAGTTGTATCTTTTAAAAAGTTTTGTCCGTATTGTTTTTTTGCTTTTACTTTTTCCATAATTGCAGGGAGTATATCTGCTTTTAACTTACAATTAGATAAGATAATATTTAGTTATTAAGAAGGATTATGTTTGAGTAGTTTTGCAAAAAGAATAATACCATGTTTGGATGTTGATAATGGAAGAGTTGTAAAAGGTGTAAACTTCGTTGGATTAAGGGATGCTGGTGACCCAGTTGAAGTTGCAAAAAGATATAACGCTGAAGGAGCTGATGAGCTTACTTTTTTAGATATTACAGCTAGCCATGAAAATAGAGGAACTATTGTTGATATTGTAAAACAAGTTGCTAAAGAAGTATTTATTCCTTTAACCGTTGGTGGAGGAATTAGAAAACTTGAAGATATTTACGCCCTACTTAATGTTGGTTGTGACAAAGTTTCTATAAATTCTTCAGCAGTTTCAAATCCAAACTTAATAAATGAAAGCTCAAAAAGATTTGGTTCACAATGTATTGTTGTAGCTATTGATGTAAAAAGAGTTGCCGATGGTTCTTATCATGTTTTTGTAAAAGGTGGACGTGAAGATACTGGTCTTGATGCACTAGCTTGGGCAAAAGAGGTTTATGATAGAGGTTGTGGAGAAATACTATTAACTTCTATGGACACTGATGGTGCAAAAACTGGATTTGAATTAAATATTACTAGTCAAATCTCAAAACTTGTAGATATTCCAGTAATTGCAAGTGGTGGGGCTGGAACAATGGAGCATATAAAAGAGGCTTTTGAATGTGGAGCAAGTGCAGCATTAGCAGCTTCAATTTTCCATTTTAAAGAGATAGATATTATGGATTTAAAAAGATATTTAAGAGCGAATAATATTCCAGTAAGGATATAAAATAATGAAAAAAAAATTTTTTATAGCAGCACTTTTATTACCAGTTTTAGGGTTTTCTTATGAATTAAATTTTAATAAGAGTTTTACAAAAATTGTAAATCCTGATTTATTAACAACTAATATTACAATTAGTGTTGAGAAAAAAGATGAAAACAAAGTAAATAGTGAAATTGAAAAATTTAATGATTTTCTAAAAAAAACAAGTGATGTAACTCTTAAAAATGGAAGTTTTACATTAAGTCCTAAATATAAATATCATGATAATAAACAAGAATTTATAGGTTATGTTGGGAATTTAAGATATACAGCTGAATCAAAAAATGCAAAAGATTTAAATGTTTTTATGGATAAATTAATTTCAATAAAAGATAATATAAAATCAGAGGAAGTAAAACTAAATATTTCAAATGTTTCTTGGAAAACAAGTGATGATTTAGAAAATAAAAGTTTTGATGAATTAAGATTAGAAGCTATTAATTGGATTGATAGTTATGCAAAAACTCTTTCTTCACAAGTTTCTAAATATTGTGAAGTATCAAAAATAAATATCTTTGAAGCAAACACAGGAAATGTAGTTTATTCAAGGGCTGAAATGGCATATTCAGGTATGTCAAAAATGGCGGCTGATGTGGCACCAATTAGTAGTGAACAAAATATAACTATTAATCCAAATTTTGTATTGGAATGTAAATGATTATTTGTGCTGGAAGAAATGAAACTTTTCATTTCGCTCACCCAATAGGGGTAGGTTTAATCGAATCTGCTATAAATCTAACAAGAATGTGCTTATTTAATAAACCAGAATATCTACTTTTTGTTGGAAGTGCTGGATCTTATGGTAACCATCAAATTCTTGATATTGTTGAATCAAAAAGAGCTTCAAATATAGAGTTAGGGTTTTTAACTGGGAGTGCTTATACTCCACTTGATAATGTACTTGAATCAGAAAATAAATTTGCAAGAAATGATACGATTGTAAATTCTTCAAATTATATATCAACAAATGAAAAACTTTGTAAAGAGTTTCTAGATTACGGAGTTGGAATTGAAAATATGGAATTTTTTTCAATCCTTAGTGTTGCAAAAGAGTTTGAAATTCCAGTTGCTGGAATATTCGTAATAACAAATTATACAAATGAAAATGCCCATGAAGATTTTATAGAAAATCACAAAGAGGCAATGGAAAAACTAACAAAATATTTACTTGAAAAAAATATAATAAAATAAAATATTGGACAAATTATAATGGCAAAAGAAGAGTTATCATCTATATATGATTACACATTAGATGAATTAAAAGAAAAATTAAAACCATCATTTAGAGCAAAACAAGTTTACAACTGGCTTTATAAAAAGTATGTTAGTTCTTATGATGAAATGAAAAATATACCAAAAGATTTATTAGATGATTTAAAAACAAATTATCCACTTGATATTATGCAAATTGTAAAAAAAGAGCAAAGTGTTGATGGAAGTATAAAATATCTTTTTAAATTAAGAGATAACCACACAGTTGAAGCTGTTTTACTTTTGATGAAAGATAAGAAAAAAGATGAAGATGGAAATATTGTAAGAAGTGAAAAATACACTGTTTGTATCTCTTCTCAAGTTGGTTGTAAAGTTGGTTGTAGTTTTTGTTTAACTGCAAAAGGTGGATTTGTAAGAAATCTTACAGTTGGAGAGTATATCGCTCAAATTGTAAATATAAAAAGAGATAATGATATTGCTGAAAATAAAGCTTTAAATATTGTTTATATGGGAATGGGTGAACCACTTGATAATTTTGATAATTTCATAAAAGCTGTGGGTATTTTTTCAGAACTTGATGGACTAGCGATTAGTAGGAGAAGACAAACTGTTTCAACTTCTGGGATTGCTTCAAAAATAGAAAAATTAGGAAAAATTGATTTGGGAATTCAGTTAGCAATTTCACTTCATGCGGTTGATGATGAGTTAAGAAGTGAGTTGATTCCAATGAATAAAGCTTATAATATTGCTTCAATTATTGATGCTGTTAAAAAATTCCCAATAGATACAAGAAAAAAAGTTATGTTTGAATATTTAGTAATTAAAAATAAAAATGATTCACTAGATGCTGCAAAAAAACTTGTAAAACTTTTAAATGGAATACAAGCAAAAGTAAATTTAATTTTCTTTAATCCATATCCAGGAACAACATATCAGCGACCAGAAGTTGAAGATATGTTAAGATTCAAAGATTATTTAAATGAAAAAAGCGTAATTTGTACGATTAGAGAATCAAAAGGCTTAGATATAAGTGCAGCTTGTGGACAGTTAAAGGAGAAAGAAGCAAATGGGAATTCTTGAAATATCATTACTTGTATTTATAGCAATTGTTGCAATTGTTACAGGCGTAGGATTTTATATACAAAACAAAAAAGAAGAGGAGAAATAATTTAATGGCAATTACAAGATTTGCACCAAGTCCAACAGGATATTTACATATTGGTGGACTAAGAACATCACTTTATAACTATTTATGGGCAAGAAAAACAAATGGTGAATTTAGACTAAGAATTGAAGATACAGATACAGCAAGAAATAATGAAGAAGCAATGAAAGCAATCATTAGTGCATTTGATTGGGTTGGATTAAATTATGATGGTGAAGTGTTTTATCAATCAAGAAGAACAGATATTTATAAAGTTTATATAGATAAACTTTTAGAAAATGGAAATGCTTATAAATGTTATATGAGTAGAGATGAATTGGATGCCTTAAGAGCTTCTCAAGAAGCTGCAAAACAAAATCCAAGATATGATGGAACTTGGAGACCTGAAGCTGGTAAAACTTTACCAGAAATTCCAGCAGGAATTGAACCTGTAATTAGGATAAAAGCTCCACTATTGGGAACTATTGAATTTGAAGATGGCGTAAAAGGTAGCATGAAATTTGATGCTAATCAAGTGGATGATTTTGTAATTGCTAGATCTAATGGAATGCCAACATATAACTTTGTTGTAGCTATTGATGATGCATTAATGAATATGACAGATGTAATTAGAGGTGATGACCACTTATCAAATACACCAAAACAAATAGTTGTTTATAATGCATTAGGATTTAAAGTTCCTAAGTTTTATCATGTTCCAATGATTAATAATCCATCAGGGAAAAAACTATCAAAAAGAGATGGTGCAATGGATGTTATGGATTATAAAAATCTAGGATATTTACCTGAAGCTTTACTTAACTTTTTAGTAAGACTTGGTTGGTCAAATGGTGACCAAGAGATTTTTTCAATGGAAGAGATGTTAGAACTATTTGACCCATCAAATATCAATAAATCATCATCTTCTTATAATGGAGAAAAACTTTTATGGTTAAACTCTGAATATATAAAAGCTGTTTCAAATGATAGATTAATTGAAGAGTTAAAGTTTTTTGATTTAGATTTATCTCATCATCCAAAAAGAACTGAACTTTTAGATTTATCAAAACAAAGAGCTCAAACAATCGTTGAATTAAAAAAATCAATTACAGATATTTTAGATATTCCAACTTCTTATGAAGAGAGTGGAGTTAAAAAATTTGTAAAAGAAGATACAAAAGATTTTTTAGAAAAATATCTTGAATTATTAGAAAAAAATAAAGAAGATTTATATAATATTGAAAATGTAGAGGCAATTACAAAACCATTTATTACTGAAAATGGATTAAAATTCCCACAACTTTTTCAGCCAATTAGAATAGCATTAACAGGTGGAACACAAGCACCTTCTGTTTATGATATTATCGCAATACTTGGCTTTAGCGAAGTTTCTTCAAGGTTACAAGAGGCCTTAAAAAGAAATTTTCAAAATACTTGATTATTTAAAAATAATCAGGCATAATAATCAGACATTTACAAAGGACAAAATAGATGAATATTTACGTAGGAAATTTATCATATAGAACAAATGATAAAGATTTAGAAGAGCTTTTCTCAAAGTTTGGTGCAGTAAAAAGTGCAAAAGTTATAATGGATAGAGAAACAGGAAAATCAAAAGGTTTTGGTTTTATTGAAATGGAAGATTCATCAGCTGGTACTAAAGCAATCGAAGCTTTAAATGGTAATGAGAGCGAAGGTAGAACTTTAAGAGTTAACGAAGCGAAACCAAGAGAAGAAAGACCTAGAAGACAATTCTAATTTAAAAAAAGTAGTGCTTTTTTTTAAAAACACTACTTCCTTTTTATACAACTTAAAATATCCAAAAAGAGTCTCTATTATGAAAATTTTATTATTAGAAGACGATTTAATACTTAATGAAATTATAGAAGAACATTTAATTTCACAAAAACACGAGATTACGACCGTTTTTACGGGTTTAGAAGCACAAGATTTACTGTACAGCCAAAAATTTGATTTATTACTTTTAGATGTAAATGTTCCTATTCTTAATGGTTTTGAACTATTAAAAGAGTTAAGACAAAAAGAGATTTATACACCAGCCATATTTTTAACTTCCCTAAATCAAGTTAGTGACATTGAACAGGGATTTAAATCTGGCTGTGATGACTACATAAAAAAACCCTTTGAACTTAAAGAGTTAGATATTAGAATAAATAATATAAAACGACTCTTTAACATAAATCCAAACAATTTAATTGAAATATCAAAAAATACATTTTTAGATGTTGATAATTTGCTTATTATAAAAAATGATAAACAGATTCATATAGCAAAAAAAGAGTGTGAAGTTCTACAATATTTAATTAAAAATAGCAATAAACAAGTTAGTCAAGAAGAGCTTAGTTTAAATGTTTGGAGTTATGAAGATTCCCCCAGTGCTGCTACAATTAGAACATATATAAAAAATCTTAGAAAGATTTTAGGTGATGAATATATCATAAATCTAAGAGGAGTTGGTTATCGATTTAACAAGCAGTGAAAAGAGTACATATCTAAGATTTTTATTTTTGTATTTAGGTTCTTCTTTTGTTTTAATGATTTTTATTGCAACTCTTTATTATCAAAATGAAAAAATACTCTATTATGATTTAACTAAATCAAATATGCAAAATGAAGTTTCAAAGATCTCTTCTTTAATTATACTTTCACATATGGGTGGAAATAAATTTGATAAAGAAAAATTACTCGAAACAGAAAATTATAAAATCTCTTTTTATGACAAAAATCAAAATAAAATATTTGGAAATCTTGATGAAAATGTTGATTTCTCAAAAAAGATTATTGATACAAAAAATAGTTTTATTTTGATAGATGATTCAGTTTTAGGGCATTTAGATATATATTATATTGCTTTAAAAGAGAATATGTATTTTAAAAAAATAGAAGAATTAAAACTAAATATTATTGGTATATTTTTTATTATTTATTTAATTATTGCACTTATTGGATTTTATTTAGCAAAACTTTTTTTAAGACCTATTCGTGAAGAAAGAGTTAAATTAAACAACTTTATAAAAGATACAACACACGAATTAAATACTCCAATTAGTGCTATTTTGATGTCAACAGAAAACAAAAATCTAAGTGAAAAACAAATAGAAAGAGTAAGAATTAGTGCAAAAAGAGTTTCTGAAATTTATAGTGATTTAACCTATTTGTTTTTAGAAAATAAAGAGACAATTAAAAATATTCGAGAGTTTAATTTAAAAGATTTGATAAGTGAACAAATGGAATATTTGGATTTGATTGCCACAAAAAAAAGAGTTAAAATAAATAAAAATATTGAAGATTTTGATTATAAAATAGATAAAGATGACTTTATTAGAATCTTTAATAATTTAGTTTCAAATGCTATAAAATACAATAAAATGGGTGGAGTAATAGATATTTCACTAAAAAATAATATATTAAAAATATCAGATAGTGGCATTGGCATAGAAAAAGATAAAATTAATGATATTTATAAAAGATATTATAGAGCAACAAATGAACAAGGTGGTTTTGGTATTGGTTTGAATATTGTAAGTTATATTTGCAGTTTTTATAAAATAAAAATCACTGTTGATTCACAAATAAATAAAGGAACAACTTTCAGTTTAACTTTTTAGGTTTTCTACACTTTAACTACTCACAAATAAAATAAAATACTCTTAATTTAATCCCACAGGAGTATATCAATGCAAAATATAATCAAAATAGTTTTAGGAATTTTCCTTACATTTACTTTTTTAAATGCTGAACTTTTAGAGCAAAATGGTGAAAAAGATGGCTTTAATGTAAAACTTACTTCAACAAAAGCTTTAGTTGCTGGAAGTAATGAATTTTTAGTTGAATTATCAAAAGATTCAAAAGTTGTTGAAACTGCTAAAGTAAAAGTAAAATTCTTTATGCCTGAAATGCCAGGAATGCCTTATATGGAATCAGAAGATAATGCAACTTTAGTTAATGGAGTTTATAAAATGAATATAAATCTTCCAATGAGTGGAACTTGGCAATATCAATTAAAATTTAAAACAGATGACGGAGTTGTTCATACTATTAAAGGTAGTGTGAATTTATAATGTTAAGAATATTACTAAGCTCATTTCTTGCTAGTTCACTATTGAGTGCTGTAACAATAGATGAGCTAGTAAAAAACAGTTTTGAAAAAAACTATGATTTAAAAAGTTTAAATAAATCAATAAAAGTAGCAGATGAACAGATAAAAGTTTCTAAGAATTGGGAAAACCCAATGCTTGCTTTTAAAGTAAATAATATTGGATTAAATAAACCATTATCAAATCAAAAAGAGTATGGTGTTGAACTTTCACAAGTTATTCCTATTGGAAGAACTCTTGATATTGAAGAGAATATTGCTAGAAAAGATAGAAATATAAAACAGTTTGATTTAGAAGATAAAAAACTTGAACTTGAATCAAAAATCTATGAGTACTCATATAATATTTTGATTTTAGAAAAACGATATAAACTAATAGAAAACTATTTAAAAAATATAGAAAAACTAGAAGAGTTATATAGTTCTTTATATAAATATCAAAAAGCCTCTTTAAATGAAGTTTTAAATACAAAAGTATCGTATTTAGATTTGAAACTCGAACTTGATAATTTAAAAACAATGATAGATAATCTGTATCTTAATTTAGAACTAATAAGTTATGAAAAAGTTCAAACCATAGATGAAAATCTTGATATAAAAGAGATAAATAAAGCTTCTATAAATCAAGAACTTATTAGCACTCATCCAAAAGTAAAAACTTTAGAAGAAGATAGCTCAAAATATAAAGAAATGGCAAGTTTAGAAGAAGCAAAGAAGTATTCGAATGTAACTTTGAGTGTGGAATATATGCAAAATGCTGAACAAGATTATGGAAATGTAAGTGTTGGAATTCCACTTCCATTATATAAAACTGAAAATATAAATGCTTTAAAAGCTAAACTAAACTCAAATGAAACAAACGATAAATTAGATAGTTTTATACATAATTTATCTTTGCAAACAAATATTTATTTAAACAATCTAAACCAAAGTGCTAGAAATTACAGACTCATCCAAAAAGAGATAATTCCACTAAAACAAAAAATCCAAACAAATATAGAAAATTATAATAGCTTCGAGCTGGCAAAACCAGAAGAAAGTATAAATAATCTAAATGAGTTAATTACCTATGAAACAAAAGCTTTAGATGAAGCTTTGAAATATTATGAGAGTTATTCACAACTTATCTACTTTACAAATAAAGGTTTAAAATGATTAAAATATTGATATTAAGTACCCTACTTTTTAGTGGTTTTTTACAAGCGCAGATTTTAGATTCAAAACAGTTATTTAATAAAAAAATTACAAAAGTAGTAAAAGAAGAAGTATCTATAAATAAAAGTTTTTATGGAGTTACAAAAATAGATGAATCATCTTTAGTTGATATTGTAAGTAGATTTGATGGTTATATTACAAAACTAAATGCAAATAAAAAATATATGACCATAAAAAAAGGTGAACCTTTATATTCTGTATATTCACAAGAACTCTTAAGTATTCAAAATGAACTACAAGTGGCTAAGAATTTTAATCAAAATATCTATCAAAGTACTTTTTCAAGACTTGATAATTTAGATATTTCAAAAAGTGAACAACAAAAAATAAAAGATGGAAAAATGAATTCAAATGGTTTAGTTGTGACTTCTCCAATAAATGGTTTATTGATGGAAAAAAACATAAACCAATCAAGTGCTATAACTAAAGGAAATTTGCTTTTACAAATGGCTAGTTTAGACAAAATTTGGTTTATAGCTTCTGTTTATCAAAGTGATTTAGAGTTTATAAAAAAAGATAATAAGGCACTTATAACTATAGATGGAATAAACCAAAAGTTAAATTCAAAGGTTGATTTTGTTTACCCTATTTTTGATGAAAAAACTAAAACAGTTGATGTGAGATTTATTCTTGAAAATGAGGATTTAAAATTGGTTCCAAGTATGTTTGGGAAAGTTGATATAAATGTTAAAAAAGATCTTATGTTAACTCTTCCAAAAACAGCAGTTCTAAAAAAAGCAGATAAATTTTATGTTTTTAAACCTTTAGAGAATGGTGAATTTGAGCCTATAAAAATAGATGCTAAAAGAATCTCTTCAAATAAATATGAAATATTAAGTGGATTAAATGAAAATGATGAAGTTATAAATAACGCCCTATTCTTACTTGATTCAGATGCAGTTACGAATGCACTTTATGAATCAGATAAAGAGGATTGGTAATTATGGTAGAAAGTATAATTTCATATAGTATAAGAAATAAATTTCTAGTACTTTTTTCAATTCTAATTTTAACTGTTGCTTCATTTTGGGCTGTTAAAAATACAAATTTAGATGCCCTACCTGATTTATCTCCTCCTCAAGTAATCATACAAGTTGAATGGAGTGGACAAAGTCCAAAAACTATAGAAGAACAAATCTCTTATCCTTTGATTTCAAATTTGATGAGTTTGCCAAATATACAAACAGTTCGAGCGATGACTTCATTTTCAACGGCAATGATTTATATAATATTTAAAGATGGAACAGATATTTATGATTCAAGAAGTAGAGTTTTAGAGCAACTTTCAACTTTAGAAGGAACATTTCCAACAGGTGCTACTGTTCAACTTGGACCTGATGCTACAGGTGTTGGTTGGGCTTATGAATATGCTTTAAAATCGAATACAAAAAGTTTAGATGAGTTACGAACTTTAGAAGATTATTATTTTAAATATGCACTTTTAGGTGTTGATGGAGTTAGTGAAATAGCTTCAATTGGTGGATATGTAAAAAACTATGAAATTACTTTAAATCAAGATAAATTAGTTCAATATGATTTAAACATCAATGAAATAAAAGAGATTATCCAAGCAAATAATAGTGATATAGGTGGAAGAATCATTTTAGAAAATGGTTATGAACATATAATCACAGCTCGAGGTTATTTAAAATCTTTAAGTGATATTGAAAATATTACTATTAAAACTTCAAATAATATCCCACTAAAAATAAAAGATATAGCTGAGGTTAATATTACTTCAAGTGCAAGACGTGGTATGGTTGATTTAAATGGTCAAGGTGAGACGATTGGAGGTATTGTAATAGTTCGACATGGAGAAAATCCTTATGCTGTTATAAAGGCTGTAAAAGAGAAATTAGCCACATTAAAAGTTCCCGATGTGGAAGTAGTTGAAGTTTATGATAGAAGTTCTCTTATCGATAAAGCAATTGATACTTTGAAAAATACTTTGATTGAAGAATCTATTATCGTGGCTATTATTGCAACGTTATTTTTATTTCATTTTAGATCGGCTTTGATTATTATCATTACTTTACCAATTACAGTGCTTATTAGTTTTTTACTTATGAAAGCTTTTGGAATTGGCTCAAATATTATGAGTTTAGGAGGAATCGCAATAGCAATTGGAGCAATGGTTGATGCCACAATTGTAATGGTTGAAAATGCTCACAAATATCTGCAAGGAAAAGAGAATATTTCAAATGAAGAGCGAGTTGAAATAATCATAAAATCGGCAAAACAAGTAGGTCGTCCAATATTTTTTGCTTTAGTTTTAGTGGTAGTTTCATTTTTTCCTATTTTTGCTTTGACTGGTCAAGAGGGAAGGCTTTTTACTCCTTTGGCTTTTACTAAATCTTTTGCCATGATGACGGGAGCAATTTTATCTATTACCCTAGTTCCAATTTTAATGATTTTTTTAATTCGTGGAAAAATCATGGCTGAAGATAAAAATATCCTAAATAAATTTTTTATAAACATTTATTCGCCACTCTTGAAAATGGCTTTAAAATTAAGATATTTAATAGTTGTTATTTATATTGGAGTAATTATTTTCGCATTTAGTGTTTATCAAAAACAAAATTGGGAATTTATGCCAATGATGAATGAACAAACTTTTATGTATATGCCAGTAACTCCTTATGGAATAAGTATTGATATGGCAAAAGAGTTAGCACAAAAAACAGACTTAATTATAAAATCATTTCCTGAAGTGCAAACAGCTTTTGCAAAAGTTGGACGAGCTTTAAGTGCCACAGATCCAGCACCACTTGCAATGATTGAAACAATTATTACTTTTAAACCAGAATCACAATGGCGAGAAGGAATGACTTATAAAAAACTCATGGAAGAGATGAATGAAAAACTTCAAGTAAATGGACTTATAAACTCATGGACATACCCAATTAGAGGACGAATTGATATGCTTTTAACGGGTATTAGAACACCACTTGGAATAAAACTTTATGGAAATGACCATAAAATCTTAGAAGAAACAGCAAAACAAATAGAGCAAAAATTAAGAAGTTATGAGGGAACTTTATCTGTATCTTCTGATAAGGTAAATTCAGGATATTATTTAAATATTCAAATAAATGATGAAATGATTTCAAGATATGGAATAAGTAAAAATGATATTTTAGAAACAATTGATTTAGGAGTTGGTGGAGCTCGAATCTCAACCTTTTTAGATAAGTTAGAAAGATACCCAATAACTTTAAGATTTGAAGCAAATCAAAGGGAAGATTTAACAACACTAGAAAATCTTCAAATCAAAACACTACTTGGTTTTCAACCTTTAAGATTATTTGCAAATCTAAAATATGAAGAAGGACCATCTGTAATATCTTCTGAAAAAGCTTTAAATGTAAGTTTTGTTTATATAACACCAAAAGAGAGTGTTTCAACAAAACAATATAAAGATGAAGCCAATGAATTATTAAAAGAAATAGAGTTACCAAGTGGTTACTATTTTGAGTGGTCAGGACAAAGTGAATATTTGGAATCAGCTATGGAAAAATTGACTTATATTATTCCTTTAACATTTATAATTATATTTGTGTTGATATATTTAGCTTTAAAAAATATGACTTATACTTTGATTATATTTTTTACTTTACCTTTTGCCTTAAGTGGTGGAATAATATATTTAGATTATTTGGATTTTAAAATTTCAATTGCTGTAATAGTTGGTTTTTTAGCACTTTTAGGAGTGGCAGCTGAAACTTCAATTGTTATGCTTGTTTATTTGAATGAAGCAATGATTGAGTTAAAACAAAGCTGTTTAAATATAACAAAAGATGAAATAGCAAAAGCTATCTATAAAGGTGCAGTTTTGAGACTTCGTCCAAAACTAATGACTTTATTTACTATTTTAGGGGGATTAATCCCTATAATGTATATTCATGGAGTTGGAAGTGAAGTAATGCAAAGAATTGCAGCTCCCATGATTGGTGGAATGGTTACTTCAACATTCCTAACACTTATTATAATTCCGGCAATTTTTTATATAATTAGTATTAGAAAGAGTATTTCTACACACTAAATAAACAATTAATATGTAGAATAATAAAATAAAATATGAGGAGAAAATATGAAAACTTTCACAAAATTGACAAGTGCTTTACTTTTAACTTTTGGTTTGGCAAATGCTAGTGAATATAAATTGGATAATTCACATACAGCAGTAGGTTTTTCCGTTAAACATTTAATGATTACAAATGTAAAAGGTGAATTTAAAAATTATGATGCAAAGTTTGATTTTGATGCAGCCACAAAAAATTTCAAATCATTTAGTGCAAATGTTGATACAGCATCAATTGATACTGGAATTGAAAAAAGAGATGCACATTTGAAAAGTGATGATTTTTTCTCATCTGAAAAGTTTCCTAAAATGACTTTTGTTATGAAGTCTTACGAAATAGATGGAGATGAAGGTAAAATGAAAGGTGATTTAACAATTAGAGGTATTACAAAACCTGTTGTTTTAGAAGTGGATGATTTAGCAACTATTAAAGATTTTGATGGAAATAATAGAATAGGATTTTCACTAGAAGGAAAAATTAATAGAATGGATTATGATTTAAAATGGAATAAAGTGTTAGAAACAGGTGGTGTTGCAGTTGGCGAAGAAGTGAAAATTATCGTTGATGTTGAAGCTGTAGAAAAGTAATAATTTAAAATAAAAAAGGAAACAAAATGAATATTAAAATGAAATTAGCAGGATTATTTTTAGGAGCATTAATTGCAACTACATCAGCATTTGCAGCAGATGCAACAACTGGAGCTACTAAATGTGGCGCTGAAATGAAGAAAGAGATGAAAGGTTCATGCGGTGCTGGGAAATGTGGTGCTGAAATGAAAAAAGAGATGAAAGGTTCATGTGGTACTGGAAAATGTGGCGCTGAAATGAAAAAAGAGATGAAAGATGAAATGAAAGATGCTAAAGAAGCTGTAAAAGGTTCTTGTGGCGCTGGAAAATGTGGTTCTAAATAAAAAATATGTTAAACTTTTTAAATCAAATTAAAAGGAGTAACAAATGAAAATAAAACTTTTAAGTTTCTTGTTAAGTTTATCATTAGCAATTGTAACTTTATTTTCATTAACAGGATGTGCTTTAAAATCATCTTGTGATATGAAAAATGGTCAAAGTTGTCCAATGAATGGAAAAGAAAAAAGTTGTAATTGTGACATGAAAGCTGGAAAATGTTCATGTGATATGAAAAAAGACATGAAAGGTTCTTGTGGAGCTGGGAAATGTGGGGCTGAAATGAAAAAAGAGATGAAAGGTTCATGTGGTGCAGGTAAATGCGGTTCTGAATCTTCAAATGAAATGAAATCTAAAACAAATAACTGATTTTTAAAGGAGAGAGTGAAAACTTTCTTCTTATAAACTTTTATTACAAATCTTTTTTAGCAAATTATTTGTATAAAAATAAGCAAAAATAGCCGCACTATAAATCATAAATAAAATCCCAAACCAAAGATAAATAAAATCAAGTTCAAAATATTTTACAATCAAATATGAAATAATAAGTTTCGCAAAAATCTGTCTATAAAGCCCAATATATAAAAGCATTTTAGGTTGTTTTATAGCTTGAAGCGTTGATATACAAACAAATAAAACAATATAAGCATAAAATATCCAAATTTCAATTAGCAAATAACTCACTCCAAAATCTACAACAATAGGATTTGAATCAAATAAAGAGATAATAAATCTGCCTAAAAGAGTTAAAACAATAATCCCAACAGTTGAAATTATAAATCCATATTTAAGTGAAACTTTTAAAGTCTCAATCACCCTATCATATTTCTTAGCACCATAATTGTTTGATACAAGAGCAAGAACAGCAGTGCTAAGTCCAAGTGCTGGTAAAAGCATTAGTTGTTCAACTCTGTACCCTATTCCATATCCTGCAACTGCATACATTCCATAATGTGATACAAAATAAGTAAGAATCAATGAACCAATAGCCATTGTGAGCATATTCAGACTTGATGGAATTCCTTGAATTAAGAATTGTTTATAAACTCTGATATTTGGAATGAAATATTCTAGTTTTTCAAAATGAATAAGTTTTGTTTGTAAAACTTTATAAAGTAGATAAAACATATTTATTATTTGAATCAAAACTGTAGCAAATGCGATTCCTTTTATTCCCATTTCTGGAATAAATAAGAATCCGTACATAAATAAAGGATTTAAAATAAGATTTGCAAAAAAACCAAATATCAAACTATTTCTATATGTTTTTGTATCACCAGTTGCTACTAAAATAGAGTTTAGGGAAAAGTTAAACATAAAAAATATTGAACCAAATAAAATAGGATTTATATAATCAAGTGAAAGTTGTAAATACTCTTCCTTCGCTCCTAAAAGTATAAAAAGAGCTGGTGCAAGAAAATATCCAATAATACTTAAACTAAGTCCAATTAAGGGAACGAAAATTAGACCTTTGTGGGCATAAATAGAAGCTAATTTATATCTTTTTTTACCAAGAGCATTTCCAAGAAGTGCTGTAATTGCTGAACTAAAACCATATCCAAAACCAATAATTAAGAAAAATATCATAAAAGATAAAGTTAATGCTGATATTGCTTGTGTTGAGATGAGTCCCGCATAAAATGTATCAACAACATTGTACATGGTGTTAAAAAACATTCCAACACTAGCTGGAATTGCTAGTTGTTTTATTAATGTTGGGATATTTTGTGTGGTTAGGTTTTCTGAGTTTGTTTTCAAATTTTTAAGAATAGAAGAACTATTCTTCTATTCTTATCATGGCAGGTTTACTTAAAATTACCCCTGAGTTTTCAAGTTCAGTTATTGCTTTTACTATATCTTTTTCAATAGAGATATGTGTAGTTAAAAGTAAATTTGCACTTCCATTTTTTAATGGTTTTTGTAACATTGCTTCAATTGAGATAGAATTATTCCCTAAGATAGTTGCAATTTTTGCTAAAGTTCCTGATTTATCAGCAACTTCAAGTCTTAAATAATATTTAGTTTGAATATTATCTTTTGACATTAAAGTGATTTTTTCACCTGGTTGATTTTCAAAACCAAGCATTGGTGAACCTTTTCCTCGTCTTGCAATATCAATAATATTTGCAATTACAGCAGATGCTGTGGCGTCACCACCCGCTCCTGCTCCATAAAACATAGTTTCACCAACTTTATCTCCAACAACAGAGATACCATTCATAACACCATCAACTTTTGCAATCATTTTATCTTGAGGAATTAAAACAGGATGAACTCTTAATTCAACTTCATTTCCAACTTTTTTTGCAATTCCAAGCAGTTTTATAGAATACTCAAACTCTTTTGCAAATTCTATATCTGCATTTGAAATATTTTGAATACCTTCTATTAAAATATCTTCCGGTTTTGCATCGATTCCATAAGCAATAGAAGCTAAAATTAGAAGTTTATGTGAAGCATCAAACCCACCAACATCAAAAGTTGGATCAGATTCAGCATAACCTAACTCTTGAGCTTCTTTTAAAATAGCATCATAACTTACACCATCATTTATCATTCTTGTTAGCATATAGTTACAAGTTCCATTCATAATACCTTGAATAGATTTAATGTGATTTGCACTTAATCCATCTCTTAGGGCATTAATAATTGGAATTCCACCAGCAACTGCTGCTTCAAATTCAAATGGAATATCTCCAGCTAATTCTTGAAGTTCATATCTGTGATATGCTAATAAAGCTTTATTAGCAGTAACCACAGCTTTACCTTTTAATAAAGCTTTTCTAACGATTTCATTTGGTTTATCAATTCCACCCATTAATTCAACAACAACATCTATTGAATCATCATTTAAAACTTCATCAATATTATCTGTTAATTTAATATCAACATCTCTTGTTTTATGTAAGTTTGAAACTACTCCCAGGGTTACTACAATCTCTTTACCAGCTCGTGCTGTTATAATATTTTTATTATCTCTTAAAATATTTGCAACACTGGCTCCTACTGTACCAACTCCAATAATTCCAACTCTTAACATAAATAATTCCTATTTCTCTAAAGATTTTAAATATTTTTTAATATTTTTTGCAGCTTGTCTAATTCTTTTTTCATTCTCAATTAGAGCAATTCTTACATATTGGTCACCATAATGTCCAAATCCAATACCAGGACTAACAGCAACATGAGCTTGAGTTAACAGTTGTTTTGAGAATTCCATACTTCCTAAATGAGCTGCAACTTCTGGAATTTTTGCCCAAATAAACATAGATGCATTTGGTTTATTCATAACCCAACCAGCATCTGCAAATACTTCAAGCATTAAATCTCTTCTTTTTCTATATTTCTCAATATGCTCATCAACACAATCTTGTGGACCATCAAGTGCAACAGTAGCAGCGATTTGAATTGGAGTAAACATTCCATAATCAAGCCATGATTTAATTCTTTTTAATGCACCAATTAGTTTTTCATTTCCTACGATACACCCTACTCTCCATCCAGCCATATTGTATGATTTACTTAAAGTAAAACACTCAACTGCAACATCTAAAGCACCCTCTGCTTGGAAAATTGAAGGAGTTTTATATCCATCAAAAGTAATATCAGCATAAGCAATATCAGAGATAATATAAAATCTTTCTCTTTTTGCCATTGCTACTAATTTTGTATAAAATTCAGGTGTAACTGTCGCACATGTAGGATTATGTGGGAAGTTTACAACTACAAATTTTACTTTTGGAATTGATTCATCAATTGTTTTTTGTAATCTTTCAAAAAACAAATCTTCATCAACTTTAAATACATCATCAAAAACTAGTTCAAATTTATGAACAGCAGCACCATTTAACATAAATGCATATGAGTGAATAGGATAAGTTGGATCTGGAACAACAGCTACATCACCAACATTTACAATAGCTTGAACTAAGTGAACATATCCTTCTTTTGAACCCATTGTTGCACATACGTGTTTATTTGGGTCTAAAAAGTCAACATCATATTTTCTTTTATACCAGTTAGAAATAGCAAGTCTTAATTTAAAAATACCCGCACTTGCACTATAACCATGATTTTTTGGTTTTGCAGCAGCTTCAATTAATTTATCAGTAATATGTTGTGGTGCTGGACCATCTGGATTTCCCATAGAGAAGTCAATTACATCTTCCCCTGCTCGTCTAGCTTCCATTTTGATATTATTAACTTCTGCAAACACATAGTTTGGAAGTCTCTTCATTCTTTCAAATTCTATTTCTGGAAACATTGTTTACTCCTTAGTAATGTTTAGTCCTTGCTTTATATTAGCAAGAGTATATAAATCATCAATTTTGATATATTTTGTATCATTAGGCACTTCTAGTCTTAAACTTTTATGCAAACTATTTTCATCATAAATTCCAATAATATTTAAAGCATTATCATAAAAAACCACACTTGGATACCAAATATTAGCACTCCCTGATTTTATAGTGATAACTTTTGCATCAGCTATTTTAATCATATATGGCTTAGTCGGTTTTTTTAAAGATAACTGTTTATTATTAATTAAATCTTCTGCTCTATATATTGAAGAATTATTTGTATCTATTGAATAATTCCAATTATAGTTTCCCTCTCTTTTGATATCTACTATTGAGCAATTTATTGATTGCAATTCTTGAGATAATCTGAGAGGGCTTATGGCGGCGGCTGTTTTAATTTGAATTGTCCATTTTAAATTATTATCAACAGTAATCTCTTCTTTTGTAACAAAATTATGTTGTCCTAATGTTTTTAAAATATCAGTTAAATTTTTTATTGATTTTTTAGGATAATTATTAATATTAAATGTAATACTAACATTTTGAGTTGATGGAAGATTTAATTTCAACACACCATTGTTATCTAGTTCTTGAATAATACGCGTATAATTAATCTGATTATTAGTATAAAAGTTAGCTTCATTACTAAAAATATGGTTAATTAGATTTTTATGAGTGTTATAATCACTCGCACCTAATAAGTCTTTTATTTTCATATCTAAGTTTGCACTTAACATCACACTTAATGTAACTAATAAAATCAGTTTTCTTATCACGGTATTATCTTTCTTTTATCTTTTAAGATTGTAAATTAAAATCCCAGCAGCAACCGAAACGTTTAATGAATCAAATTCATGTTCCATAGCAATAGATACTTTTAAATCTAGTTTTTTAGCAACTTTAGGAGAAATTCCTGTTCCTTCACTTCCTAAAAATAGGGCAACTTTATCAGTTTTTTCAATTTTCCCATATTTCTTTAAATCAATTCCATCTGTTGTTGCACCAATTAATGTAAAACCACAATCAATTAATTCACTTGCTAAATCAGCAGATCTTGGGTGAACCATAAATGGTAAATCAAGTAATGCCCCAGAACTTGTTCTTAAAATTCCTGAATCATTTACCGTTTTAATATCAGCCGCAATTAAACCCTCTATTCCTAAAGAATAAGCAGTTCTAGCGATTGCTCCAATATTTCCAACATCTGTAACACCATCAAGAACTAAAATGAAATTCATTTTTTTGAAATCTTTAATATCTGTATATTCAGAATGTGTTAGTTTTAAAAAGAAACCTTGATGGTTTCCACCTTTTGCTAATGCTTGAGCTTTTTGATTATCCAATTTGTGGATTTTTTTGTCAAGTTTTGCAAATCTTGAGAAAAGTTTTTTATCAATCTCTTTTGAAAGAAAAACTTCTTCTATTAAATTCGGGTGTTTGTCAAGTACGTAAAGTACGATTTGTTTTCCATATATTATCATTCGGGGATTCTATCTAAAAATTGTTGATAAACCTCTTTTATTGATTGTCCAGTCATTTTAGCTATTAATTTAGCTTTTATTTTTGGAGCAATATCTAAAGAGATAATATCATCTAAATCAAGGTTAAAACCAACTGTTTCTTTTGGTTCAACAATCACAACCCATTCACCTCTAATATTCATATCTTTAAATTCGTTAAATAAATTTAAAGCTGAATTTTTAAAAGTTTTTTGGTGAAGTTTACTTATCTCTTTTGCTAAAAATATTGTTCTCTTTGCATCTTTTATACTTAGTTCTTCAAGTAATTTCAAAAGTCTATGTGGTGATTCATAAAGAATTGCTAATTTATCATCATTTAAAACATCACTAAGTTTTGAAGCACGACTAACTCCTTTATGGTCTAAAAATCCATAAAATGAAAAAGTTGTATGGGAAAATCCACTCATTGCATAAGCTGTTAAAATAGCATTTGCACCAGGCAAAACATCATAAGCGATGTCATTTTTTATGCAATAATCAACCAGCGTAGCACCAGGATCACTAACGCAAGGCATTCCTGCATCACTTACATAAACAACATTTTTAGTAAAAGTTTCTTTGTCTAAAGTTTGTAAAATATGATTTTCATTATGAGAATGGAAAGATTTGTATTCTTTATTTGAAAAGTCTAGTTTGTTTTTTTCACCTAAAAGATTTAGAAGTTTTTTTGTTACTCTTGTATCTTCACAAAAAATAAGTTCCGCATCCATTAGGACGCTTAAAGACCTTTTTGAAATATCTTCAAGATTTCCTATTGGAGTTGGAACTAAGCACAACATAATATTGTACTATTTAGCCATGTTATATTTAGCTTTGAATTTCTCAACTCTACCAGCAGCATCAACAAGTTTTTGCTCACCTGTAAAGAATGGGTGACAAGATGAACAAATGTCGATTCTTAAAGACTCAACATTTGATTTTGTTTCAAATGTGTTACCACAAGCACAAGAAATTGTACAAACTTTATAATCTGGATGAATATCTTTTTTCATGCCATAATCCTTAATGTAATTAATGTTTAATAAAAGGTCAAGTCTAATGCAAGCCCTTTAAAAAACTCTTTAGGGACGGGATTATAACGAAAAATACTTAATAATATCTGAATTTAAGTTTTCTATTATATTAGACGTTTTATCTAAAAATTGAGACTTGTTAAAAGTATTTTGTCTTTTTGCTAATTTTACTGTATTCGCAGATATTTTTTCTTCTAACTCTTGTTTAGTTAATTTTCCATCTAAGTATTCTAAAGTTTCAATAATTCCAATTGAAGCCATACAATTTGGCTCTCTTGTGTATTTTTTTTCTAAAAATATAACTTCATCAATAAGTCCTGAATTTACCATGATTTTTGTTCGTAAAGAAATTCTATTTTTCAACTCTTCTTTATCCCATAAAATTTCAAAAATTTTTAAATCTTTTGTTAGAGCAATTTTGGGATTTTTTTCAAAATACTCTGTAGGGCAAAGTCCAGTTTGTTTGTAAATAGCATAGGCTTTTTCAATTCTATATCTATCATTTTTTTCTATCTTTTGCATAAACTCTTTATCTATTTCATACAATAAATCATAGGCTTCATTTTGAGGAATATCAAGTTTGATTTTAGAATCAATTCCCTTTGATAAACCATCAATCAAAGCTTTTAGATAAAATCCAGTTCCACCAACAATGATAAGATTTTTGTCATTTTTTATCGCATAATCTTTTGCTTTTTTATAAAGTTCAATAAACTTGATTACATCAAACTCCTCATTTGGATAAACTTCGTCTATTCCAAAATGAATAATATTTCCTCTTTCTTCTAAGCTTGGTTTTGCAGATGCAATTTCGATTTCTTTATATACACAAAGTGAATCAAGTGACAAAATAATAGAGTTTGTTTTGTTTGCTATTTCCAAAGATAGGGCGGTTTTACCAGAAGCTGTTGAACCAATTATTGCTATTTCTTTCATGATTTAACTTTTGAGTTTTTACAATTTTCTAATTTTTGATTTAAATTATTTATCTCTTTTTCTTTTTGAATTAGAGTTCTTAAAAGGTCTGAAACATCTTTTGAACCAGAATCATTAACTTCCATTTGCGTTTTAGAATTACAAGCTGTAAAGGCAAAAGATAAAAGTAGGGCATTTATAAGTAGGGTGATTTTAAACATTAACTTCTTTCATAATAAAAATAGAAATGATTATAACGAGAAAAAGTTTAATTTTAATTTTTTTAATAATATCTTAGATACAATCATTTTTATGAATAAGCTTATACAAAAACTAAATGACTTTAACGAACTTGTTATGTTCAAACACTCTATTTTTTCACTTCCTTTTATTTTTATAGCAATGGTAGTTAGTGCGAATGGCTGGTTTGGATTCAAACTTTTAATTCTTGGAATTCTAGCAGCCCTAACAGCTAGAAATTTTGCAATGGGATTTAATAGATTTATGGATAGAGATATTGACGCTTTAAATCCAAGGACTATAAATAGACCAAATGTTGATGGAAGATTGGATGCTAAACAAATTTTTATATTTACATTTTTAAATGCTTTAGGATTTATAGCCGTTGCATATTTTGTAAATGATTTAGCTTTATATTTATCGATACCAATTTTAATAATAATTGGTTCATACTCATATTTCAAAAGATTTTCTTATTTAGCCCATGTGATTTTAGGTATTTCTTTAGGACTTGCACCAATTGCTGGGGTTGTGGCTGTAAGTGAAACAATTCCTTTTTGGTCAGTTTTATTAAGTATTGGTGTTATGTTTTGGGTTGCTGGATTTGATTTACTTTATTCTTTACAAGATATTGAAGTTGACAAAAAACTAGGACTTCATTCGATTCCCTCAAAATTTGGTGTTGAAAAAACAATGAAGATTTCAAAAATATTTCACGCTTTAACAGTAATATTTTGGCTTTTATTTGTAATTATTTCGCAAAGTTCATATTTTGCTTATCTTGCTGTAATAATAAGTACTTTGATGTTATCTTACGAACACTATTTAGTAAATAAAGACTTCAGAAAAATTGATAAAGCCTTTTTTACAGTGAATGGTTACCTTGGAATTATATTTTTTATACTAATAATATTAGATAATATTTTCTTTTAATTTACTTTTTAAGTAAGGCTGTGCTATCATTCCAGCCTTATTTTTATAAGAACAAGCGCGTCTGTAGTTCAACTGGATAGAATAACCGGTTTCGACCCGGTGGGTTGTGGGTTCGAATCCTACCAGGCGTGCCACTATCTAATCTAAATCAATCTACTTTTATCTAAAATAATCCCTATAAAATTAAACTTTGATACATAATAAATGTAAGTAATCGTATATAACAAAGTATTTAGAGAGTAAAAAAATTTTTCAATGAGATTTTTAGGTTTGATTAAAAGACAATATAATTGGTAGAATTAATTATTTTTAAATTTGTATTATCAAGTATATTAAAAAATAGTAATAAAAAAGAAAATAAAAATCAGGGCAAAGCCCTAATTTTTAGTGTGAGTGAGTTGTAGCTGTACCTGAACCAGAATTATTGTTGTCAGATGAAGCAGCAACTGCTACTCCAATAGCAGCAGCAGCTGCAACGCCAGCAGCCGCAGCCGCAGCTCCAATACCAATACCTCCAGCAGCCGCAGCTCCAGCAGCTCCTGCTCCAGCAGCCGCAGCTCCCGCACCACTTGCTCCTGCTCCAGCAGCTCCTACTCCTGCTCCACTTGCACCAGCACCACTTGCACCAGCAGCTCCAGCACTACCTGTTCCACTACCAGCTCCTGCTCCTGCTCCTGCTCCAGCAGCTAAAGCTGAAGTTAATCCTAAAGACAATGTCAATAATATCGCACATAATTTTTTCATTAGTGATTCCTTATTTTTAAATTTTGCCTTCATTGTAGCATAAATATTATTATTCTATGATTTTATTTATGTTTTTTCCCATAAGTTGAATGTTATTTTCACTATTATTCATAGGATATAAACTCATAGAGCCACCAGCAAATTGCCCAACATCTCTTGTCCAAGGACTTAGTGTATAACTTAAGCTCCCTTTAAATTGTTGTTTACTTATCGTATCTATAGGTATTTTTATATATATACCCTTGTCTATATAATTTTTATTCTCTTCACTTGTAAAAACTTCATCACTATTTGTTGCTGTTGCATATGCTCCAATAGTAAAACTTTTATAAGTTCTTGCTACATCAACCCTAACACCTTTATCTCCAGCTAAAAACTCTCCGGCTTTTACTCCTAAATGAATATTGTATTTATCTGATAAAAGCATATATGCATTAATAAACTTTGCTGTATAAGTCAAATCTTCATATAAACTAAACATATCATCAACAGGTCTTTTATATAGATACTGATATTGAAGTCCTAAACCAAATCTATCATCATAAAAAGACTTGTACCATTCCAAATCAGTTCCTGTAAATGCCACATCCAAATACCCAACTTCAATTTTCCCAAGAGTTTCATATGGCGCTCTAAATAGATAATCTATTGTTAGATTTGATAATTGAGTATCATTGTATTGGGTATATTTTAACATCCCTGAACGAATAGATAGTTTATTCTCTTCTGTTTCAGTATCTTCCAATCCACCTTTGTTTTGAATATCTTGTATAGTGTTATAAAATGGGTGAAATACTCTAGCTCTTAGAAAAAGACCAGAGGCAATATCATAATTTATTGATCCCATCGCAGAAGCTTTTGCCGCATATGGTTTGTCTTTATCATTTAGATAGTGTTTAAGTGAAGGAGCTAATCCAAAAGAGAATTTTTTAGTTCCATACATATCAGTTTTATATATATCTTCTTTTCCATTTTTAAACTCTTCTTCCATTTTTTCTACACTATTTGTGATGATTATTGCATTTTTGAAGTAGTCACTACTTACTTTTTCATTTTCATAAGCATCAAACTCTTTTCTATTTACTTTTACTGTTTTCATAGGAACATCACGAGTTTTTAAAGTTGCATAAATTGTATCATAGTTAGAAGGGGCAACTTCATCTATAGTAGATATTGCTCTACCTACTGCTTTTAGGTCTTCATCATATTGTGCATTGTCAAACTCAGTCCAGATTTTATTTTCATTTACTGATGTTTTTACATTTGACATCTTTTCTGCTGCTACTTCTTTTGATAGTTTATCACTTAGTTCTTTTTCATCTAAATTTTCATAACTTTTTTTTGCATTTTCACTTGCTTTCCATTTTGGCTCAGGGGTGTGTTCAAATAATCCAGTTCTTGAAAACCCAAATTGATATGTGTAACCAAAAGATATTTGATTACCCCTTTGAAAAGATAAATTCAAAGTTGAATTATTACTAAGTGCATATTTTGCACCATAATTAATTTTTGAATCAGGAAGATCATAGTGAGAACCATTTAAAAATGGATTTATTTTATCTTTACTGTAATCTATAGGAGAATATTCAGTCATAATTGAGAGTGTAGGAGTTACATTAATAACAGCACTCCCAAAAATCTCGCCACCACCCCAATCTAAATCTCTCATAAATGCAAAAGCAGTATTATTTGTACTTTCACTATTTACTCCAGATTGAGAAACTACTTGTCCTGCTAGTCTTCCTTTTGCATAACCTGCTGTTAAATCAAAGTAACCTATTTTTTTACTCATTGCGATGTATTTAGAAGTATAAAGTGCTGTTCCCCAAATATCATCACCCCCAAATACAACACTTGGTAAGAACTTTTGTTCTTCTTGTAAAAGTAGTTTAAAGTTTAATGATTTATCTTTATAGTCTCCATATCCATCACTATCACTAAATCCAGCTATTCCATCTATTTGAGTCATATGGAAGTTACCTTCTAGAAAGGGCAAGGGTGTTCCCGCAAATCCATAGTAGGTATAAGGTTTATCTTGGTTTATAAACATTCTCATAGACCAATCGGGCATAATACGCCCATTTGGAGTTTCTAAGATACCTGTATTTCCAGAATAAGTTGCTGTATTATTTGAAGCAAATGCTGGAAATGTAAGAAAGAATATTGGTGCTAAAAAAGCTGATAGAACTTTACTCTTTTTCATCATTTTTATTGCTTTTTATGAATTCAAGGAAAAAAGCCATAAAAATACCTAATATTAATGATGTAACTAGTGATACAATCAGAATAAGTGCTCTTTTTGGTTTTGTTTTTTCCTTTATGTAAGCAACTCGACTATCTGTAACTTTTGATACAAAATAGTAATCATTTGCAAGTGAAAAAACTTTTTTTTGCATAAGAGCAGATAGAGATTTACTAAGTTGTTCTTTTAGTGAAACATCATATGTGTTAGTTAGCTCTTTATTATAATATTCTATTTGTTTATCAATCTCTTTCATATCTTGAAGTTTGATTTTCATTATAAGTTCTTCTAAATATATATCTACTAATTCTTTTGCAAAGAATCTATCTATATATTCAGCTCCAAGGGTAATAAAACTAGAGTTTTTGTCACTAGTAATAGATAGAATTTTTTCTAATCTTTTATTTATATTATAAATTTTATCTTCTTCTGAGGCATTTTCATTAATATCTTCTTTTGAGTAAAATCCATCAAATCCTAATGCAAATACAAGATTTTCAGGATTCTCAAATTTATCTAGTAAGTTATATTTTTTAATAATATATTTATTAAATTCATAATCTTTTAAAGTTGTTTGCATCATAGTAAATGGGTCTTTCCCACTACTTCCACCAAGACTTACTCCTGCAAGACTTGCAAGACTTGCAAGTCCTCCTCCTGTTGATTTATCATCTCCTTGAGGGGCTAATATAATTTCTGATTTATAAGAGTTTGGAATACTAAGTACATAACAAAGAGTAAGAAGAGTTACTATAAAAGAAAAAATAGCTATTTTATATTTGTATTTAAGTATAGTATTTAGTAGTTCTTTTAAATCAATTTCATCTTCTTCTAAATGATTGTTTTGTGATACTAATTCTTTATTTTTATTATACATATTAGATTCCACCCACAGTTTTAAGTGAAGCGGCTGTTATAGCTAACTGATAAAGTACTTGTGTAATATCTTTTGTGAAAGCTAAATCCGAAACAGTATCAAGTTTCATAGGTACTACAACTGTATCACCTTTAAACATATTATTTGCTCCTCCAAAGAAATAATCTGTAGTATATTTTTCTGCTTCACCATTTGCTTTTACTATGTAGATATACTCTTCATCTGCTAGTTCAGTTATACCTCCAGCTTTTTGTATATAATCTTTTGCATCATTTTTTGCATCATACACAAAAGTATTTTGATTTAGAACTTCTCCAACTACAGAAATAGTATCATTCATAGATGGTACGTATAAAACATCTTTGTTTTTTAAAGTAAGGTCATAAGTAGAATTTGTAAATCTATTTAAATCATAATATAGATTTAATGAAATTCTTCCTATTGGTCTATTATTTGAAGCCTCTTTTTCCAGTTGATTTACAGCTGAAAGCATATTTTTTTTATCTTCAGTTTTTTCTCCTGCTTCATTTACACTTGCATTTACTTGCATGGCTCTGTTTCTTAATTTATCTAAACTCTCATTCAGTCTTTTTATTTGTAATTCTTTTACTTCTTCTCTTGTGAATACACTACCTTCCACAAAAGCGTGATTTGTAAAACCGCCAGCTCTTATAAGAACATTTGAAAGTTTTTCACCTTCTGCAATACTATAGATTCCTGGATATCTAACTTCACCTTTTATCTCAATATATTTTTTTTCATTCCAATTTTCTATAGCAAATATTGTCCATTCATCATCTTCTAAAACTTCAAGATTTAAATCTATAGCTTTTTTTAAATCTAAACTTAAGATAGTTCTTACTCTTTGTTCATTTTTTATCTCATATCTTGCAACTTCACATCTTGACATCAAAGTCTTTTTTGTGATTCCTCCAGCTATTTTAACAAGTTCATTGATAGATGTATTATCTGTAATATTGTAAGTTCCTGGAATATATATTTCACCTTTGATCGTTGCTTTTTTTATCTCATTTGTTTTTGAGAAATCAAAAAAAGCAACTTCATCATAAGGTTTTACAGCAAAATCACTATTTGTTTTCATATCTATCAAATAAGTAATTTTTTGGTTTTTTTCAACTCTATTGATTTGGATTTTTGATTTGTCAGGAGATAAAGATACTCTTTTATCATCAACCATTTTTTCCGTATTAAAATTTACAATACTAAATAAATCTTTTGCTTTCATCCCATCATAATAGTCATATTTTCTTTTTTCATTATTAACTACATCACCATTTGCATAAATATATGGAATGTTTTGGAGTTCTGATTTATTGTAAACAATGATTTCATCCCCACTTTTGATAGTTACATCATTTTCATAAGCTAAAACTTTTTTTAGATTAAAACTTCTTGATTCATCAAGATTTTTGATAAGAGCATAATCATAGTTTGTATCTATTTTAAAGAAACCATTTTTACCAAAAATTTTTAATTCATTGTTTAGTAAAGTAGAAAGTTTCCCATCTTTTGGAAGCTCTTTTTCCCCAGGAATCAGTACATTCCCACTTATTTTTACTAGATTTGCATTCTGAGCACTAAGTTCAAATACTTCAATCTTATCACCATTTTGTGGAGTCATTTTGTATAAATCATCTAAAGAAAGAGTATATACTTTGATATTATTGTTTACATATCTTTTTAGATTGATTGCATTTTTATTTGCTTTAGCATCAAGTCCTGATGCAAAATCAATTAAAGATTTAAAAGATTCATCACTATTTAGTTCATAAATTGCAGGGTTATTTACTAAACCTTTTAAAGTTATTTCAATTTTTATTGGATTTACTACTATGATATCTCCACTTTTTAATACCATATCAGAGCTATTATTACCATATCTTACAAGGCTATATAAGTCGAATGATTTTAAAACTTTTCCATCTCTCTTTAGCGAGATATTTCTATATGAACCACTATTTAATATTCCACCGCTATTTATCAAAGCATCTTTTATCGTAGAAAATGATGATAGATTATAAAGTCCAGGAGCATTAACCAGTCCTGAAATAGTTACTTGAATAGATGTGAATTCTGAAATATCTACAAGAATATTTGTAGAGTTTGGATATGCTTTTTTTGTTTCATCAATAATAAGTTTTTTTGCTTCTTGGAAAGACATACCTATAAGTTTTAATTCACCTACTTGTGGAATAGTGATATTTCCATCTTTATTTATAGCTAGATTAAACTTTTGATTTTGACCACCAAAGATATTTATTGATAGTTTATCTGCATAGTTTAACATGTAATTTTGTGGAGTAGGTATAGAATAGGGGTCTATAGTATTTTTATTTTTAAAAAATTGAGAAGCATATCTACCATACTCTTGAGGTTTAGTTTCAGATTTAATTTCAGGTTTTGCTTGAGTTTCAATAGAATTTTGAACTATTTGTGTTTTCTTTTCTTCTATTTGAGCTTTTTTTTCATCTACTTGGTCTTTCGATGTAGCGGATAAAGCTTTGTTTATATCTTCTTGTGTATATCCAGAATTTTGTATCAACTGAAGTTGTGTAGGTGTAAATTCTGCCGAAAACAAACTCAAACAAAACAAAGAAATAAGTAGTAAAAATCTCATAGTCAAAAATCCTTTTTTAAAATAGCATAGATTTTATCTAAGTTTACAAAACAAACATCTTAATTATCTTTAAGTTTTTTTAATCTTTTTTTTCTAATTGCTAGTTTCTCAATAAGTTTTTGTCTTCTTTTCATTCCTGTAAATATCATATAAAAAAGTATTGTAATCCCAACAAAAGCAATGAGAGCAGCACTTGATGCTAGGCCTTTACCTAACTCTTTTGATGACATTGCTAACATCAATCCTGCAAGTGAAAATAATAGTTGCATTAGAACTATAAAATAAACAGTTTTTTTGACTTTTTTGCCAAAAAACCCTAAAAGAACATGATGAATATGTGTTTTATCTGGACTAAATGGAGATTTACCACTTCTTATTCTTCTAACCATAACAACTAAAGTATCAACAATAGGGATTGCTGCTAAATAAAATACAGCAATTGGATGGATATATTTTAAAGACATAACTGCAACAACTGATATTACAAAGCCTAAAAAAAGACTTCCACTATCACCCATAAAAATTTTTGCAGGATTCCAGTTAAACATCAAAAAAGCTAATAATGAAATAATAGTAACTCTACATAAAATCATCATCAAAAACTAAATAAGGCTGAAGTAAATGTCTCAATACAGATTAGATTCTCTCTTTAGTATCCAAAATATCAAAGAATTTCTACTACTAATATACCCAAAACTATTCCTATTCCATTTGCTAAAATATCAAGTAATGAAAATTCTCTATTTGGTAATAAATACTGAATAATTTCTATAAAAAATCCAAAAGTTAAAGATATTATAAATCTATGAAAAATATCAATTTTTCTAAAAGTAAAAGTTAATAAAACATATAAAACAAAAAATGCTACAAAATGATTTAATTTATCCCAACTATTCTTTACAACTTCTAGTTCTTGAGGAGTAACAGCCAAATAAAGAATAATTGTTAAGTAGATGAATAAAACTGTTTTAAACATTTCCTAATATGCACCTTCTCTTTTTAAAACAACTTTTATTGTTCTGATTAAAATAGTAATATCCAACCATAAAGACCAATTTATAACATACCACTTATCAATAGAAACTCTAAAATCATAGTCTGTATCACTTCTTCCACTAACTTGCCAAAGACCTGTAATACCTGGTTTTACCATGAGATAATATTCTGAATTTTCTTTATAGTATTTGTCAAGTTCTTCTTTTATTACTGGTCTTGGACCTACAAAGTTCATTTCACCTCTAAGAACATTAAATATTTGTGGTAATTCATCTAAGCTAGTTTTTCTTAAAAAAGCACCAATTTTTGTAACCCTTGGATCATCCTTTAGTTTGAATTTTGTTTCCCATTCTTTTTTGATTTCATCATCTTCTGCTAATAACTTTTCTAATCTTTCTTTTGAATCTTTGAACATACTTCTAAATTTAAAAGTTGGTATAACTTTTCCATTTTTTCCAATTCTATTATGAGCAAAAAACACAGGTCCTTCAGACTCTTTTTTAATTAAATAAGCTAAAATCCCTATAATAGGTAAGAGTATAGGTAAAAGTAGCAGTGCTAAAATATAATTTGATACATTATGAATTATTTGTCTATATTTACTTTTCAATTTATTTTTTAAAACTACTAAATTACTTCTTGTTTTACTTAATCCATATATTTGACATTGGCTTAACTCGTAAGAATCTATACTTGGTACAAAAATAACCCTATCTGATTTATAAATATTTTTATCGATTAGTTTTTTTAATTCTACATCTGTTTTGTTTTTTGAGTTTATAAAAACTGTTTTTGTATTTTCATTATCAGAGTTTACATATCCTAAATAGTGATTATTAAATATCTCATTTACAAAATCTTTATCATCTTTTGAGATAATTTTTACTTTTCTTCTCCATAATCCTATTTTGAACAGATATTTTTTTATGAAAAATTTATTTATAGGAAGTATCAAAATCATCATCATATATGAAGCTAATAAAACGACAACTGAAAACTCTTTATTTACTTTTGCAATAGTAATATATGAAAATATCAATAATATATTAAACAAAACTCCTTTTGTCAGAAGCTTACTCTCATGCCAAAAATCATATCTATATGTATATATCCCCTCATACAAAAAAACAAAAATTAAAAACAAATATATATGGTAAAAATTTAAATAATCAAATAGTTGTAAACTATCGACTACAAAAATATTGGCTATATAATATCCCAAAAAGATAGATATGAATACTCCTATTATATCTACTAATCCAAAAATAAATTGTGATATAGTATTTTTCATACAATTCCTTTTTTATCCCACCATCTATGGTGCATGCTAAATTTTTTTATTATCCATTTTGGTAATTTCTCATATTTTTGACCAAGTTTATATCCTAGATATTTCATACCATTTCTTATAAACCATTCAAAAAATAAATACCAAGCACCATTATTTAATAAATATTTAATCTCTGATTTTATATATTTCATGCCTTCTCCTTCTGCTTTACCAAAACTCTCAAGTATCCAATTTTCACATTTGTGAAATACACCTATATCAAAATATCTTTTAAATTCTTCCCATACGGTATAACTATGGCTATGATAAACTTTCGCTTCATTTGTATACACAATTTTATAACCTGCTAATATAATTTTAGCTCCTGTATAAACATCTTCCCCAAGTATCAAATCATCTTTAAAATTACCCATTTCCATTAAAATATTTTTTCGATAAGCTGCAAAAGAGTTAGAAATTTGAGCTGTTTTAATACCATATTTTCTTATATTATCTTTTGTTCTTATAAAAGTACCATTAGGATAATTAAACTCTCTCAAATGTTTACCGAAAAGATTAGTATTTTCATAACTAAGTTGTCTTCCATAAGCTGCTCCAACTTTTTCGTCTTCAAAAACTTTGATTATATTTTCTATAGTATTTTCATCATAAGGTAAAGCATCTTGAGTAAGAAAAATCAAAATATCACCTTTTGCAGACTGTGCAGCTCTTGCTCTAGTACCTCCATGATCAAATTCACATTGAGGTATCACTATTACATTATCAGTATATTGTTTTGCAATTTCTACAGTTTTATCTTTTGAAGATGAATCTATGATAATAAGCTCGTATTCTTTTATTAATTGATTCTTAATCTTCTCTAAAAGATTTAGGAGGTGCTCTTGTGCGTTATATGTTGGAATGATTAGACTTATATTATAATGCATAGTATCGTTTCTGCCAATCTACAGTTTTTAATATAGAATCTTGTAAAGTTGTACTAGATTGCCAGCTCAAAAGTTCATTTGCTTTTATTATTGACAAAACATTTCTCTCTACATCATGTGATTTCTTTGGAATATATTTTCTTTCAACTTCTATATTTAATATTTTCTCTATAGTCTCTATTAAATCATTTAGACTTACACCAGCACCGCTTCCAATATTTATATTTCCACAATAGTCAACATCTAATGATTTTAAAAAAGCTCTAGCAACATCATCAATAAAAATATAATCTTTTACAATACTACCATCTCCCCAAATTTCAAATAACTGCTTGTTTAGTGCATAATAAACAAATTTTGAGACCACACCTTGTTTAGAATTTGGATCTTGCATCGGTCCAAATGGATTTGATATTCTAAGTGAAATAAAGCTCAAACCATAAAGCTTATTATACAAACTAAGATATTGTTCACAAGTATGCTTAATAATACCGTATGACGATATTGGATTAGTATAACTATCTTCATCAATAAATTCCTTATTAACATTTCCATATATAGCACCGCCACTTGAAGCATAAATAACTTTTTTAATATTCAACTCAACAGCAATATCTAAAATTGAAATTAGATGCAATAAATTATTTTTTATATCAACTTCAATCATAGTATTTGATGTAGCAGGTATGGTCGATGAATGAAGATATATGATATGTGAAATTTTATGTGCTAGAATTACTTTTTTAATAAAAGTTATATCTTCCAAATTACATTTTATGTTAATAACTTTTGATAAAGTATTTTGAGGAAATCTTGATTCTCTTTCATCCAAAACAACTATTCTTTCAATGTCTAGATTTTCAGCAAATACTTTTTTAATACTTGAACCTATAAATCCGTTACCCGCAATAATTAATATTCTTTTCAAACCAATTCTCCTATAAATATATGCTCAAAAATTTGTTTAATAACTTCTTCACTAAGTAAATTTAAATTCTCATAGTTTCTCTTACTAACTATGTTTTCAAGTTTTTTAACATAAAAATTAAGATTCTTAAATTCTGTAGCATCTAAATATTCTATATCTTCTCCTTTTATGAACTCTCTAATATATGAATGTTTTCCTATAATCATTTTGCATCCAGCAGCATAAGCATCTAATTCAACTAAAGAAACAACTTCAAAATAACTTAAAGATATGAAAATATCTGCTTTACATAAATATTGATAATATTCATTTTTATCCAAACCACTTATGACTTCTACATTTTTTATATTATTTGCAATCTTCTTAAATAAAGTTACATATTTCTTATCTGTATTATTATAGTTTCCTACAAAAACAAACTTCTTATCTGGATTAACTTTAGCAATTTTCAATACTTCTATTTGATTCTTTCTTGATTCTATTCTGCCAGCACACACGATAAGATTTTTTTCTTTTTCTAAAAAACAATCTTTTTTTTCATAGTAATGAGGTAACGTCACAAAGTTACCTGCACATATATCACTTTCAATTTCAAGAGCCTCAAGCTTTGAACTAGTAAAAACAAATTTAGCATTTGATATAACTTTTTTTTGTATTTCTCTAATACTATAATTACCTGTAAATGTTAAACTTTTTAAAGATTTTAATATTGATAAATATTTTTCATATTTTACTGGATTATAATTAGATAAAAATGATATAAACTTTCTAATTCCAAAAGTTCCATTCTTTAAATAATCATGAATACCATTTTCTGGATGATGCAAAGTATAAATTACATAAGATATTTTTTTATCTATACACATTTCTATTAAATTATAATAATACATAGGACGGTCAATATTGAAGAAAAAAATATAATCATAGATTTCTAAAATCGATTCAGTTGTATAAATATCACAATGAAATCCGAAATTATTTTCTAGTAAATTTTTGTAATATAGTAATAAATTTTGATCACCTCCATGTTTGATTTTAGCATCAGGTCTTTCAACAAATAATATTTTCATTTCTTCTTTTCCTTAATAAATATCCATAATAAAACCACATTAAAACCATTGCTTTATATGTAGTATATATATCTATAAAAATTGCAGTAATAATTATAGTTATTAAATAACTTCTCATTACAAAATCATATTTAGTACTCTTAAAAATCACATAAATAATATATAAGAATAAAAATAATCCTATTACACCTGTTTCAATAAATATTCTTACATAGTTACCATCTACTGCTGAACTTGCGAAAGAGGGACCAATACCAATAAAGAAAGATACATATGTACTAAAAGTCATACCAATTAGTATTGCCCATCTGTAAAATCTTATCAAGGCACTTCCATCTCCTTCCATAGATAAAACATTTGAAAGTCCATTTCCATAAGTTGCCGCAAAATAATAATTACTATCTATTTTAAAATTTATTGAATCTAATAAACCGATAATTGAATTGAATGTATTAATATTAAATAAACTAATATATCTATCAACTAAATCTAGATTACTATATAAAATAATACTTGTCCCTATTATAAAAAATCCTATCAAAAATAATATTTTTTTGTATGATAATCTTTTAGTAAATCTAAAAAAGAGTATCACTAATACAATGAATGTAGTTATTCTAGACTGAGTTAAGATCAAGATAATAAAAGAAATATAAAAATAGATTTTATTTTTTATATATTCCAAAGTATAAAATAGCATAAAAGATATTAACGCGGCTAGCTCCCATGGACCTCCTGTATTAGCTATAGCTCTACCAACACTAAAACCACTGACAATAGGAATTATATGAAATGTTTGCAGTATAATTAATACAAAAGCATAAATTATATAAAGTTTTACAAAACTATCTAAATTAAATTTTGTATTGGCTAAATAGTACCCAACATAAAAAAAAAGCATATATTCTAATATTCTAATTGAATACATAACCCCAGTTAGCAGTGGCAGACTATAAAGTTGATTATTGATATAAACAGAGAAAAAACTAAATACTACTAATATTAATGTCAATAAAATAGGCTTATTATTGATAGGAACAAATTTCTTTTTTAAATTGGCAATAATCACAATTACTAATAAAAATATCAATAAGTCATCAACTCTAATTCCACTACCACCAATCGAAATAAGATTAATCTTAAATGAAAAAATAGCTACAGCGAGTATAAAAACTAGTAAATAATAAGTCATTGTTTTCTGTATTATCATTATTATTTAATCTTTTTAATTATTCTTGCAGGATTGCCAACAATAACACTAAAAGGTTCAAATGACTTTGTTACAACAGAACCAGCACCTATGACACAACCTTCTCCGACTTCAACTCCATCAACAATGATCACGTTATTTCCTATCCAACAATTTTCATTAATAACAATTCCTTTTCTAATTACTCCTTGTTCTGCAATTGATAAATCATTATTATCATATTTATGATTTTCTGCAATAAACTGAACATTTGCTCCAATTTGATTACCAGATTTGATATGTAAAAGTCCAGCAGCACCTAGTATAGAATTTGGCCCAATATACACATTAGAATCTATTATAATCCCTTCCCCTAAATTTGATAAATCACTTGTTATTTGCATCCAAGCACTTTCTCTTATTGTTACTCTATCACCAAAAACCACACCTTTTTTTGATAAACAATTTAAATATCCATTGTCAGCTATATAACAATTTTTACCTACTGATAATTTATTCTTAAATAATACCTTTGTATTTTTCCCAACTATAAACATACCAGAACATTTTTTTAATCTTAATTTATAATAAGGGTACTTGAATAGTCCTGGAATGATTTTATAATAAAAATACCTTATTAAATCAAATAAATTAATTTGTTCAAAATCAATTTTTTTAGATAATTTTTTATTTAAAAATTCACTTATAATTTTTTTCATTCTATGCTCTTTATTATTTCTTTAAATTTGAGAAACCAATTTTCCTCAGATAAATTTTGTTTTAAATTTGAATAATAAGTTTCATTTTCACTATGACTAAAATTACTATTATATTTCTCAATCAATTTTTGGAATAAATTTTCTATATTATCTAATTCATAAATATCTTCTGGATGAGACAAGTAAAATGCTGAAATATTTGATGTCAATATTTTTTTATTGAGAGCAATTGCTTCTAAAAATACCAGACTTAAACCTTCAAATCTTGATGGAATTAATATTAAATCGCATTTCTGCATTTCAATAGTAACCTCGTTTGTCCAACCCTTGATTATCAATTGATTTGAATGTGAGTTTTTACTAAGTTCTTGTAAATCTGGACCATCACCGTAAATATAAAATATTACATCAGATAATTGATTCTTATATTTATCTAATAATTTTATGATTTGATCTTGCCCTTTATGACAATATTGTATTCTTCCAAATACTCCAATAATAAATTTTTTATCTCTTTCTTTTAGAATACTATTTTTTATATAAGGTAAAGGATTTTCAATGGTGGTTAAACAATCTTTTTTAGAACCTCTATCAATCATTTCTTGATAAGAACTTTTTGATACCAAAACTAAACTTCCATGGCTATTAATTAAGTAATTATCAGCTATTTTATCTCTTATATATGAAAGTATTTTTGTTTTTATTGGCGAATTTGATAACATTGTAGTAAAACTTGTCGAATTATGCAACCATGCAATATAAGGTACTTTACTTATTTTAAGTGCTTTTGAATAGTTGATTCCAAATTCTATACCTGATAGATTTAATAGTGCCACATTTAGATTTATGTTATCTATTATTTTTTTTGCTGTTTTGTATTGTTTTTTATCAAAGTGAGATGTAATAGCAGAAAATTTTTTTACTTGATAACCATCTATTAATTTAATATTTTTGATATCCGAAAATTCATCATATAGTAATTTATTTTTAAAACTTATTGCGACATAAACTTCATAATTATTTTCATTAGAAAAAAGCTCTACTAATTTCTTTAAAGCTTTTTGCGCACCACCAAAAGTGTGTGCATCATCACAAAAAAGTAGCTTTTTTCTCATTTTATACTCGTTATACTTAGTTTTTGTTCTAATTTAACTACACTATTCTCGGGAACTGACTTATATATTAAAGTATTTGCACCTATAATAGAATTCTTTCCAATACTTACACCCTTTAAAATAGTAACATTTGAACCAATCCACACATTTGAACCTATTGTAACTTTTTCAGAATTAAAACCTTGTTCATGTATTGGTTTTAAGAAATCTTTATATTCATGATTATGGTCATATATTTTTACATTTTCTCCAAATAAAACATCATCACCTATATCTATACTTTCTAATGCAGTAAAAGAACAACCATTATTAAAAAAAACATTATCTCCAATTGTTATTATTGAATTGTTATTAAAACAAAATGATAAATTATTTCTACCAGAAAAATTATTACCTATTTTTAAAAAGTAACCACTTCCATCTGACTTTATACTAGGTAATTCAACAAAATTATAATTATTCCCTATAGAGATATGTGACTTATCTAACTTAAAAAATAACTTATAAAAAAACGAATTGTAAACTTTATCTCTTATTCTACTAAATAAATAAATCTTATTAGACATCAAACCTTTTTTATTCTTAAGAATTTTCAAAATCTTATAAACTGGAGATGGTAATATAATTAAAAAAGTGCATTTTATTATATTTTTAGAAGAAAGTTTAAATTTTTTTACTTGTTTTAATGCTAATTTTTTTTCACCTTTAGAAATGTTAAGCATAATTATACTAACTATATGTCTTTCAATATATTTATCAAAATATTGAACTTTTGCTTGATCTTTTATATCTTTTTTAAATTTTCTTAGATTTAATATACACTTGTGTGGTTCTTTTTCTTTTGAAATACCACTTTCTGTATTATTTTCACTCCCAATATTATAATAGGCACATACTTTTGAATCAAATGCAATGTCATATTTCATTGCTACTCTTGCCCACACATATTGGTCTTCACCATATTTCTCGCCTGGTGGAAACCAAATATTATTATCTTCAAATACTTTTTTAGGGATACATGTAGCTGATGTCCAAACTATATTGTCACCTAAGGCAACTGATTCAAAATAATTAGGCAATATACCTCTATAGTTTTCGTTAGGTATACCTTGTAAATTTATGTCTCTATAGTTTTCGTTAGGTATACCTTGTAAATTTATGTCTCTATAGTTTTTCACTTCATTAATTAATTGATATGATGTAGAATAAAGTCCAAGATCTTTATAGTCATCAATCAATTTATAAATTATTTCTAAAAACTCTGGTTGCCATAAATCATCTGCATCTAAAAAACATATGTATTCAGTTTTTGCTTCCTTTATCCCATTGTTTCTAGCTACTGATACGCCAGCATTTTCTTGGTTAATTACTCTAATACGTTTGTCTTCTATAGATTCTAGAACCTTTGCACTATTGTCTGTAGAACCATCATTAACTATAATTATTTCAAAATTTTCAAATGTTTGATTAAAAACAGATTCTAATGTTTCTTCAATATAGTTTTGCTTATTATAAAGTGGTATTACTACGCTAAAAAATGGAATTTCTTCAATCATAAATTGCCTTGATACTTATTTATTAATGCCACTTAAACTACAATTTAAATAATTAAGTGATTTGTTTTTATAGTCATTTAAAACTTTGTTTACTTTTTTATAATCAATTCTATCAATATCCTTATTTTTTAAATCCTTAACATTAAAAATAAGCCTCTCTTCTAAATCTAATAGAGACAATAAAGATGAAAATCTATCTAAACCTCTTTCTTTATTTCCAATAACAATAAACTCTTTTTCAAAAATTATTGAGAATATCATACCATGAAAAGAATCAGTAACTAAAAAATCGCAATAATAAATTGAAGCTAACCATTCAGGAACTGTAAAAATAGATTCTGATTTGTTAAACCCTTTTAAATGATTTAAATTACTAGTAGTTAACTCTTTCTTAAAATACTCAATGATTTCTTGTTTTTCTTTTGCTTCGTCAAGCACATAGGTAAGTAAACAATTTTTTGAGATATTTGATACATCATACTTTGCAATGATTTTATCTAAATAAAACTCTTTACCTATAATTGCAGTAGGATCTAATACATTAGAAACATTATTAAAATCAAAACTTTTTTTACAAATATCTATTCCAGAAACTTCTCTTGTTGAAACTGCAGTAAAATCATTTAAAAGTTTACAGATAATACTCTCATCCCCTTCACCTTCCCAGTGGTTCTTACCGAAAGAAGCTGCGTAGGCAATTTTTTTTGTTTTTTTTCCATCTAAAAAATCTAAAAAGTAACTTTTATAATAGATATCATTTATATAAGCTTTTCTCCAAACCTGATCACTTCCAACTATAACAGCATCAAAACCTTCTTTTAATGAAAATTTTTCTAAATCCTTTTTTGTATATAAGTTTTTACTAATTGTAAAAATCTCTTTTTCAACAAAAGGTCTATGAAAGTCTTTTCTAGCTTTCCATTTATCTAATATTAGTTGATTTGACTTTATATTCTTAAAATTATGAAAAGGGATTTTCAACAAAATATTTATAACTATTTTTTTCCATAAAACTTCATAGTTGTCTTTATATATTAAAGTCACTTCATGACCTTCTTTACATAAGTATCTATATAAAGCAACAGCTTGTAAGATACCACCATAATTGTCTGCTAAAGGTAAAGTTAAAATTCCAATTTTCATTTAATCTCATTTAACAATTTTTTTAGTACCATTTCACATCTTCCTTAACTACTTTCGCTGGAATGCCTGTAACTATTGCTCTACTTGGTACATCTTTTGTAACAATACTTCCTGCACCGATTATTGCTCCATCGCCTATTGTTACTCCTTTTAAAATCATAGCCCTATTGCCTATCCATACATTATCACCTATTATAATAGGTTTAGATATTTTATAATTGGGTAGTTCTATTGTGTGGCCATCATAATCTCTTATAACAACATCTCTTGCAATTGTAGCACCTTTACCTATTGTTATTTTTGATGCACAAGTAATTTCAACGCTTTCATTTATGAATCCTCCATTCAATACTAAATGTCCATTATCCATAACTTTAATAAATCCACCTGAATACATGTTAAATCCACCATTTATTTCAAGTAAAGAGTTCTCTCCTAATTGTATTCTAGTTTCTATTTCAGAGTTTTTAACTTGTTTATACCCAACAATAAAAGAGTTATTTAATATAAGTTTTGAAAACTGTTTAAATTCAAATACACTATTTTTTAATACAAGTATTTTTGATTTATTGTTTCTATGGATATTTGAGCACATAAAGTTATAATAAAATGTTTTAAATAAAATACTAGGTGAAAAGCCTAATGATTTTATTTTAGAAAATATTTTTTTATACATCTTTTTAATCCTCTTATTAATTTCGTTTTTAAACTAGGCATTGGAAAGTACTTTTTTGATATTTCACCAAAAGAAATTTTGTCTAAATCTTCATAAAATTGCTTTCTAATATTTTTATCAGCTATGTTTAATGAATCATAATATATCGCCGGATTACCAGGCATTGCATCTTTTAAAGTAAATTGTTTTGATACTATTGAATCACCTAATAACTCATAATAATCTTTACCTTTTTTTGAATTTATTATAATTAAAGATGTACCCAAGTCTTGATCCATAGATTTATCAATATTCTCTATGCCCCAGAAATCAGCAAGTGTAATATCTGCAGGTCTTGGAAAACCTCTAAATTGACAACTATAACATGCTTCCATAGTAAATAGTTCAGTTTGTAAATAACCTACAAAAAATGGATCATTATATCTATCTGCTACATAAGATTTACCATTTTCAAAATCAACTCTCATCGAGAATTTATGCCAACCTGTAGTTTTATCTTTAGCTTTTATCTTTTTTGCTTTTGATTGATATTTATTTTCAAGCCATTCAATGTATTTTTGAAATACTTTTGTAGAGTTCACAGATTTACATATAAAATCACATGTTATAAGATTCTCATAATCTTTTTTTAAAAAAGTATATAATCCAGCAATTTGACATGGTGTTCCACATACTAAAACTTTATTACCATCTTTTAACTGCTTTTTAACTTCAGGAAAAAGTTCATCAGTTAAACTAAATGTATATTTTGAACTTCTAATATCTATTAATTTTTCTCTATCATTTGTTAATATATGAGAAACACTATTATCTTCATTGTAAACTGCACCACCTACATATCCATCTTGGTCAAACATTTTAAAAGCTAATTCTGAGAAGATTCCCCCAGAAGTACTATCTAATCTTACTTCATGATTTTTACTATATGCAGCATAAACAACAGGTTTTTCATATCTAATAGGTTCAGTTTTTATAAAGTTTAATTCAGGAATATAAGGACAAGCCTTTTCACATTTATCACAGTCTACACAAATTTTTATATTTACTTTAGGATAAAAGAATCCTTCATTATCCATATTCATAATTATACATTCATCTATTGGACAAACTACAGTACAAGTGTTACAACCATTACAAAGTTCTTTATTTGTTATATTAATCATATTATAATTTCTCTTTTAAATTTTTGTATAATCAACAGTATCAGGATTAAATCTAACTCTATAATCTTCATTTAAATCATTTATTTTATCTAATTCTTCAGGAGATAAGCTAAAATCAAAAATATCAAAATTCTCTTTTATTCTAGTTTTATTTCCTGATTTAGGAATTGTTATTATATTATTTTCAATATTCCATCTTAAAATTACTTGTGGTACCGTTTTATTATATTTTTTTCCTATTGAAACTAATAATTCATTTTCAATTAATTTTTTATCCATTCTAGCTACAGGAGAATAAGACTGAATCTGGATTTCTTTTGTTTTACAATATTCCCTTAATGAAATTTGCGTTAATAGTGGATGAAGTTCTACTTGATTAATTACTGGTACAATCGTTGATATCTCTAATAATTCTTTTAAATGATGTTCATGAAAATTACATACGCCAATTGCTTTAACCAATCCTTCATTATAAAGCTTTTCCATTTGTATCCATGAATCTAAGTATGTTTGAGGATTAGGCCAATGCATTAAATATAAATCTATAGAATTAACACCTAAACTTTTCATACTATAAAGCAATGACTCTCTTATATTATCTTCTCTCTGACTCTTATTGCTAAGTTTAGTAGTAATAAATACTTTTTTTGCCCCAAAAAATTTTAAAATTTTTATTCCTAATCCTAACCATCTTTCATTGCCATAAGCTGAACTTGTATCAAAGCTAATACAACCATTTTTATATGCATACCACATTGCTTTTATTAAGTTAAATTTGTTTAATGGATATGTTCCTAATCCAATAATTGGCATTTTTAAACCATTATTTAATTCTATTTCTTTGATCATTATATTCTCCTAATTACGTTTCTTTAAAAATTTTTGTACTATTTTTTCTTTTAGTTCTTTATCTATATCAAATTTCCATATTAATGCCAATAAAAAAACTGTATTTAAGGCCATGTTTAGTAGAGGATTTAAATTTAAATCCTCTATAAGAAAATTGAAAATTGTAACTATAACTAAAGTTCTTAATATTGGAGAAATGATTATTTCAAAATATTCTAACAAAGACATTCCAATCATATTTCTTAATAAATAAACTTTTATAAAAAACACAACAATTACTGTAGCAATTATCTGTAAATAAAATATAACTAATGGATTTAATTCATAAAATTGATTTATTACTAAATATATAGGAATTATACTTAAATAAATACTACCACTTATAATTTGATTGAGCTTTATATCACCTGTAGCTTGAAATATAATTCCAAAAGATAAATCAAATGTCTGAATTAAGGTCAAAATTAAAACTAATTGACTAAATGATAAAGCCCATTTAGGAACATCAACTAACCACAGTTCTAATAACATATCTAATTCTAAAAATACTGGTAAAACGACTAATAATGCTAGATAAAAAGTGTACTTTACACTTTTCAGCGATAACATTTTCATTCCTTCTAAATTACCAGAACTATAATTTTTAATTATTTGAGGATTTAATGCCGTTCTAAATCCATTAACAAGTGTTATTATTCCATTGTTAATTTGAAATGAAATAACTCGTGAAGCAACTAATGCTGGCCCAAAAGAAATACTTAAAAGAATATTTATTCCTTGATTCATAACAATCCAAGCTAAACTACCAAATAAAGTCCATCCAGAAAAATGTAACATAGGTTTAAATATATCATAGTTAAAAGATAATATGAAATGAGACTCTTCATAATTTCTAATCACATAACCTACATAAATTAAAGCAATCAAGATAGTGATACAAAACATTAAGACTGCATAAGAGATAAGCTTATCATAAGGGCTTAGCAATAATAAATATACTATTAAAAGTTTTAAAACTGCTTCAAAAATACTAATATATGAAAAAATATGCATTTTTTCATGGGCGATAATAAGTGAATTATAAGGTACTTGAATAACGGTAGCTATTGTAGATAATATAGCAAATTGGTATACCCAAAAAGCAGTATCAAGTCTATTAATTGGAATATTTAGTTTTTCATATAAAAACCAAAGCCCAATTGTCTCTCCAATAATAAAAATAAGAATAGCTAAAAGAATATGAATAATCATTGATACAGAAAACGTTTGTTTTAATTTATTTAAATCATTTTTCCCTATCTCAAAAGCTAAAAACCTTTGTGTTACTGAAGTTAATGTATTGCTTAAGAATGCTAACATCAATACAAAACCTGCAATAAGATTGTAAAGTCCAAAATCTACTACACCAATAGTGTCCAAAACAACTCTTACTGTGTAGAAAGTTACAGCCATTATTAAAATCATACGAAAGTATAAAAATAATGTATTTTTTGCAATTCTTTTATAACTTTCTTGCATCATTTATCCACAATCATACAAATTGAAATTATGTTTTTATATTTCATATATTAAATTTTATACTTCATCAAATACCACTCAATAGTCTTAACTATTCCTGAATCAAAATTCTCATCTGCTTTCCAACCTAGCTCATTCTCTAACTTTGTTGCATCTATTGCGTATCTTCTATCATGTCCGGCTCTATCTTCTACAAATGTAATTAATTCTTTATAAGAAGTTTCTTTTGGAATTTGTTGGTCTAGAATAGTACAAATTGTGTTAACTATTTGAAGGTTTGTTCTTTCATTTCTTCCACCGATATTATATGTTTGTCCAGTAATTCCCGTGTGATAAACTATATCTATTCCTTTACAATGATCAAGTACATACAACCAATCTCTTATATTTTTTCCATCACCATAGATTGGAATTGGATTTCCTTTTAGAGCATTTCTTATAATAGTAGGAATTAGTTTTTCATCATGTTGTTTTGGTCCATAATTATTTGAGCAGTTTGTAATTACTGTATTCATTCCATAAGTCTCATTATATGCTCTTATTATCATATCACTTGAGGCTTTACTTGCTGAATATGGAGAGTTTGGAGCGTACGGAGTATTTTCAGTAAACAAATCATTTGGA
>Ga0074195_1000562_pt1 | contig 68974 bp, 46 predicted proteins | sample EPASupsiteHSE623_FD_64525 | JGI IMG/M metagenome (GOLD analysis project Ga0074195, IMG submission 64525) | Bioremediated contaminated groundwater from EPA Superfund site, New Mexico - Sample HSE6-23 | ecosystem: Environmental > Aquatic > Deep subsurface > Groundwater > Contaminated ...
GAGAGAGCGCCGGGCGGGGGGGAGAGTCTGGAGGGGGGGCGCGCCCCCTCTCAGCAATGGGGGTTTGGGGCGCCCCCCAACTTCAATCCGGGGTTATCAACCAAGCGTAACAGTTTTGGACACAATCAAGTCGCGAGCACGTTTTCCCCATCGTCGAGCCTGAGATAACCCCGTTCCGATAAGCCGAGTCGCTGGCCGCACTGAGCCGGCAAGCGTCCCCGAAGGCGCTGATCGGAGTCGCCAAGAAGGAGCACCCTCACCGCCTGAGGGGACCGCACTCGCTGTCAAAGGGGCCGCGGCGCCTCGCCGTGGACCCTTTGCGCGACGTGCGGGAGCGCGAGACGGAAGGAGGAGGGCGATGGGCGCATAGTGCTCTTCAGAGCGCTTTCTCACAACTCTTTCGCAAGAAAAAATCGAGCCAGCTCGCCTGAAGGGATACTTAACAGAGTTGCTTTTCATCCGTGAACTGGCCGACTACGAGCAAGAGATGGTATCATCCCGAATGGCCAAAGAGGCCGTTCGAAAGGCTGCGGAGCTGGTTGCTTCTGTGGAGAAGTTGATCTCGTTATGACAAAGCAACAACAGCGGATTCGAATCCGCGAAGTCCAGAGTGATTTGCTCGCGAAATTGCAGAAAAAATTCCCGCGAATCGAATTGGTTGAGGTCGAGGAACGAGCTGATGGGGGATACTCGCTCCATCTGTACGCCCCGTATGCGGACAAGTTCGCAATCCTTCGGACCGTCAGCAGTCGACTGGTCGATCTCCTGGACGAGGGTCTTTTTGTTGTAGTCCTCCCACACAGCAACCGGCCACTGAATAAGGCTGCCTGATTTCAAAACGATCGTTCCATCTCCCCTTTGGTCGGAAAGCCGGCGCCCAACTGAACGACCAGCGGCTGCAAGCCGGTGGGTTCGCACGCTCTGGGCATTCGGATCAGACGTGCGTCCAGACCCACGGAAGGCTTGTGGTCGCAGAGCCGACCACTTCGCCGACCGTGCTCCGTCTGCAGACGGGGGGGTTTCAACCATCCCCGATGGAGACATGAAATCACTGGCCGCTATCCAGTTAAGTCGGAAGAGACGAAAGTGACCCATAGACGTAAATCACCATCAACGGAAACCTTCGCCGGCCGATCGACCTCAAGGACCGACACCCAACGCAGATGGCGTAGCTCCTCTGCGACATCGGAATACAGTGCGTCCCTGAAGCGACCGTCAGGCTCTCCTCCACGTGGAACCATTTGTCCTAGCCACGTGACTTCGCACTCACTGTCGGGCCAGCTAGTAAATAAGGTGCACTCCCCCCGGCCGCGCCACAGCGAACTCTCCCATTCCCCGTTGTACCTTATGTCGGCCGCAGAGAATGCCTCACCGGAAGTCCTCCGTACGATGGAAAGCCGACCACTATCCACCCATCTAGCAAGAATCTCGTACCACAGACGAATTTCTTCTCGTTCCCACATAAGAAGACACCGACCGCAGTACCTACTCGACTGACCAGTGTATGTCGTGTTGGGAGGAAGTTCGTCTAACTCACCTACGCGCTCACCAACCCTGTAGTGACGAAAGAAAGATGAAGGAGTGTAGAAATCGACCTGTGCGCGAAAGAAGCGCCCACACCGATCACATCGAGCTCTGCAAAATACAGACGGACAGGTCATGAAGGGTCACCACTGGCGTCGTTAGGAACGGGTGTAAGGCCTTGGTAGTTCCTATTTTCCTGTGTATGGAGCACCGTCATGAAAATACACACGAAAATCCTCCAGTTTCTTGTTGCGTCCAATCACCTGCCTTTTGATCGCCCTATTGCTCGTCACGGTTGGGATGCCTAAACGATGTCCCGTTCCAAAAATCTGCATATCGGCAACACTGAATCCACCCTGACCAATGTACGGAAGTGCCATGAACTCAGCCGATGGCCAGTTGGGTATGCGAATCACACGAGTGGCGAGGAACCCAGCGGTACGGGCCGTCTCGCTTGGCCCTGCGTACTTCATATTGCCGCTGCGGAGCTCTCCATCGGCCGCTTGGGTGAGGAAAAGAACTTTTCCCGCGAAGTAGGCTTCCAGCTCCCACCTCACCGGCGAGCCCTCCGAATTGAACGAGACTACTGACGACGTGTCCAGATTGGCAAATCGGGCCCACTTTGTTTCCTCATCCTTCTCGCAATGCGCCCCGGGAGCATGCATCCAAGGCTCATGCTGAGCTCCAGCATTACGGTCAAAGACCTTGGCTTCGGGAAACGGATTATCCAATTCAAGGCCACCAGCGGCGGCAGCGTTGCGATACAGTTCCTCAAGCGGAGCTCTCACATCAGGAGGAATCCCCTCAGGCGCGGCCACCCCTGGCCCAGGGGTGTCTATTCCCGGCCGGATTATTCTGAGCGGGCGCGGTCGAGCTCTTGGCGGAAATCGTATGATCCGCGCTGGTACAGCGATAGCTTGAAGGCCGAGTGGATCAACATGACCGATTGGATTTCCTGCCGCATATGCATAGACATTCAAATCTCCGTTGAATCCCTCTGGATCCCTGGAAACGAAACGCCCCATCTGCGGGTCATACCACCGGTTCCTAAGGCTGTAGAGCCCCGTCTTCGGATCCCGCCGCGCCCCCGCAAAGCCCAGCGTCCCGGGGTCCGCTCCCCCTCGGATCCCCCCGTACGCCGTGTACTCCGTCGTCCGCACTACCGCGCCCGTGTCGTCGATCGTCGCCAACGCCGTCTGCAGATGATCCGTCAGCAGCGTCTCATGCCCTGTCGTCGTCGGCGACCTCTCCAGAGGACTGTCCATCTCCGGCGTCGACAGCGTGAAGTTCACTTCCGCCCCGCCCGTCAACAACTCCGACAGCACGTTCCCCATGTTCCACAGGATCGTGCTCGTACTGCCGTCCGCGTCCGTCACCGTCTGCAGCCGGTAGTCGTCCTGGTACGTAGCCGAAAGCTGCGTCATGGTCGTCGCCGTTGTTCCCGATGTCGTGAACAGAACTTCCGTCAACCGCGACTGACTGTCCCATCGATACTCGCGCGTCCCATCACTCCGCTGGTCAAACCTCAGATTCCCTCTTGGGTCGTAACTCAGGAACGCCAACTTTGCCCCTGAGATCTGCACCAACTGGTCCGCTTTGTCGTGAACGCGGTTCTCAAGACCATTCACGCTCACGTAGGTCGTCACATTCCCGGCCGCGTCATACACGAAACGCTCTGAGGTCTGGTCCTGGTACTGAACCTGCGTCAGCCGACCTCGTTGGTCATATACGTAACTCGTCATACCGGTTGCCGAGTCCGTCTTGGTCGAGAGTTGCAGAGCCGCGTCATACGCGTACTCGATCGTCCGAATCGTCGTGCCCGCCACGGTTTTATACGTGATCACCAGAACTTCGCCACGCGATCCGTACGTCATCTCCTTTGTCACGCCGGACGGATAGGTCAACTTTGACAACTGACTGGCTGCATCGTACGCAAGCCTCGCGGTTCGACCGGATCGATCGTCTTTGATCGACACCAACCTACCTCGATCGTCGTATCCGTACGTCAGGATACGCGTTCCATTCCGATTGACCGCGGTCAGGTCAGACGCGAGGTTGTATGTGTAGTCGTACTGCTGCGCGTTGCCTGTCTTCGGTGTCACGGTCTCCCGCACGAGTCGCCCCAAAGCATCCGACCGACGCACGATCGTCAGGCGCGGCGTCGATTGCCCCACGGGAGTGAGGTCGACCTGCGTTTCGTTTGAGCTGTCACGGTAAGTGATGGCCGCTGTTTCGTCCGGCCTCACAATCCGTTTCGGTCGATCCAGAGCGTCGTATTCGAACGTCGTGATCTGGTTGCCGTTCTCTCCGGGTTCCGTGACCTGAACCAGATTCCCATTGCTGTCGTAAACGTAGCTCTTCCGATTGTTGAGCGGGTCCGTCTCCGACACCAGTCTCTGCATCAGGTCGTACTGATACCTCCAGGAGCTCCCCGCGGTAGGAGTCTTGATCTCGACCAGGTTTCCGACTGGATCGTAGACTGACGTATAGACCGTGCCGTCCGGCATCGTCACGCTGGAGGGACGGCCGAGATTGTCGAACCCATAAAGAGTGGTCCGCAATAGAGGATCGGTTTTCGAGATGAGCCTTCCATCCGGGTCGTAGCCCATCCGCTCGATCGTGGATCCGTCGGGGTAGGTGACCGATGTGACGCGCCCGGCGCCATCCACGCCGTACGTCGTCACGCGGCAGATCTCGTCCGTTGACGATTTGAGCTCCCCGTCCGGATGGTAGTCGAAGAGCGCTGTTGCTGCGACGGAGGTCCCGGCCCCACTGGTGCGGACAGTCAACTGTCCGCGAGGCCCGTACTGGTACGTGGTACGACGTCCCGCAGGATCGACTCGTGCCGTCACCTGGCCGGCTGCGTCGTACTCGGTCTTCGAGGACCCGTTCAATGGGTCCACGGTCTGGGTCAGACGGCCCAATGCGTCATAGGTCATGGCCGTCTTTTCCCCGCGAAAATTGGCCACAAAGAGGACCTGACCAGCCGGCGTGTACGCCGTAATCGTTGACTGGCCGAGCGCGTTGGCCGTCGACAACAGACGCCCAGCACCGTCCCACGTCATCCCCGTCGAAAAGCCGCGTGCGTTCGTCACGAGAGTCGGATGGCTAGCAGAGTCGTACTTTATCTGGGTCGCTGCGCCGGAATTGTCAACGATGGTCTTGGGAAGATTTCGGGGATCATACTCCACGTGGGTCTTCGCGCCCGCCGGATCAACCCAATCCGACGGTCTCTGCGCCCCGTCGTAGCTGATCGAGTAACTCGCCAAGCCGTTGAGAGTCACCTGCGTGGGCAAGCCACCGTTCGTATACTGGATGGAAGTGGTTCTCCCGATCGGAGTCTGAACCCCGGTGACACGCCCGGAACCGTCATATGTGTACTGGGTCGTAGCCCCGGTCTGGTCCGTGAAGGAGGTTGGCAGCCCAGAGGCCGTGTCGTACGTCTGCGAGACGAAACCACCGGACGGGAACGTGATCCTCGTCGGCCTGTCCACCCCGGCGATGCTCGCGATCTCGACACCAAGCTTGGAACCGTCCGGCGCAACGACTCCTGTCACGAGACCCGACGCGGCATAGGAGTATGTTGTCAGCCGGTTGAGCTCGTCTTTCGCGGCGACGACGTTGAGCGCACTGTCAACGACGGCCGAGACCGTCCCAGCCCCCGAGACGGTTGGATAACGACTTTCCTTGAGCTGGTGGTTGTCGTCCCAGGAGAATGTCTGCTTGGTCCCCCCAGACCCCAACGTGACCGTCGTTTCTTTGGTCGTCGTGTTGTAGGCGTAGGTGCGCGCAGTGGCCCCGGCAGTGTGAACAGCCACGCGATTGCTCGCATCGTATGTCGCCGTCATAACCGTACGGTTGTCGCCGTCGACGACCTTGGTGAGCTTGTTGTCCTTGTCGTAGGTGTAAACGGTCGCGAATCCCGCAGGGTCGACCGCCCGCTCCAGCACACCGGACGAGGAATTGTACGTGTACTGAACGACCTGACCCGTGTTAGAGCTTGCCGACGACACTTTGAATGTCGTGGGATCGTAGGCGAGAGTGACGGCGTTGCCCGTGTCGCTTCGGATCGCGACGAGATAGTGACGAACCGCGTCGTATTCGAACGTCAGCGTTCGCCCATGCTCCCGCTGGATCGACGCGAGAAAGCCCAAGGAGTCGAAGGTGTAAATGGTCTTGTCCGGAGAGGCCAGTACGAGCTTCCCGCTGGCCTCCGACGCTGCCAAATGCCATCCAGGTGGATTCACAAACGCACTGCCCGATTCCTGAAATTGAATCCTGGATCCATCCCACCATCGCACGATCCGGTAGAATTTCCCGTCATCAACATTTTTCACGCGAACAGCCTGTATCGCATAACGGTGGGTCCAGCCGGGACCAAAGGGGCCGTCGAATACGTCCTGAGAGTTGTAGAAGCGCTCGAAACGGATCGGCGTGCTTCCGCCAGTCTCAAGGTCCGGGGGGTCCAGGCGCATGTTTCCGGTCGCGAGCTGCACCGAGGTTCCGGGATACAGAGACGGGCACGTCTCACACGTATGCGGGTTGTTTTCAGAAAGAACAGGCACCTCGCCTTGGTAAAGGGTGATCGACTTTAGCGGGATAGAGAGCCAACAAGGCGTAATTGCAGAAAAGTTGAACACATTTCGCCCTTGTGACAGAACAAGCTCACCCGATACCGAATACGAATAGACGGCCGGGCTTCCGCTCAAGGTCGCGCCCCCGACTTGTATATCCACCTCATCGCCTTTTCCATCGCATCCACCCCGCATGACGAGCTTTTGGATCGGGAACTTTGACGTGACAACACCCGAGAACGGTTGGCGTGTGACAAGTGGGAAAAGCAGGCCCGGAGGTGGCGATGTGATGGTCAGCGACGGCGTGCTCTTCGCCAGGGCTGAGTTGCATGGGTTTGGAACATCGTCAGGGTAGGTCACTGCCCAATCAATCGTCACGTTGAAACCTGAGTTCCAATCTCCAATCGAGCCCTTGGTCGGATCAGAAAGCCTGTCAATGCCCACAATGATCAGCCAGTTGTCAGGCTCGCCCGGCGCTCTCCAGATAAGGTAATCACCGTGAACGGGAGTTATTCCGTTGTAATCGAACCAACTTCTACAATAAACAACCTCAATACCTATGGCCCCTTTGCCCGTCCGTCCGTAACGTCCGTCTGATAGAGCACCGCCATCGGTTCGATAGAAGCTACCCTCACCTTCTGAAGAGTTGTTTGCAACGAAGGGAAGGTAGGTCAGTTGCCACCGACCATCCGGACCGACATTATGCACGTCGTACTTGGGAATGTAGAAAATTGCGCGGTGACCCACCCTGGTTTTGGCAAAAGTACTGCAGCAGCCCATAAGATAGAACAAAACAATAGCTATGACAGACGAAGGACTCCAGATTCGCGACATTTCCATCATGTCTATCACTTCAGCCTTCGAAACGTGAACCCGAACTTGATGATCGGTTGACCGTAAGATCCGCCCTCAAAGCACTCCGCGTTTAGCCCCATGAGCCACAACCGATGAGTGGACCAGTCTCCATCTTAACGCGACCTGAACGAAAAAAACGAACCTGTCTACGCCCACATCGCTAGTAAATCACCCGAGCAGTGACATCCGGTATCGACCCTGACAATCCATGGACATTTGTCACAGACCCGGTGAGTCTGTAGAAGCCATCCTTGACGAGGTTGCCAAAACTGTCACGACCATTCCATATCGCCATATAGCTTCTCCCTGGGACGGCCGAGGAAAGAGGCACGGATGCAACGGTTGTACCCCCAGAAGAGACCACAGAGAGCACGCCACCTGTCACTCCTTGATCGACCGAATACGAGACACTTACCGAACGCTGGGTCACCGTATCGGATGGATTGAGAGCCGGACAGAACTGTACGTTTGCCACAGCAACGAGCGTGACGACCGGATGTGTGGTCTGGTCGGCAGCACCAACCACGTAAAACAGCGCGGTCGCCGAAGACTGATTACCGACCCGGTCGGATACGTTGCCCACGAAAGTGTGAGAACCTGCGCTCAGCCCCAGGTCGGAAACGCTCGCCGATGTGGGCGAAACAGTTCCAGTGACCGGCTTGCTGTCCACAAGCAAGGTCACCTGGGCGATCCCCGTGGCTGGGGCCGGGTCTGTGTAGGAGATGCCCAAGCTCATGTTCGCATCGAAAACGAGAGCGCCGTCACCAATATTGCTCAGGGCGACGGAGGGCGGAACAGTGTCGAGCTGTATGGTCGTTACCGCCTCGGCGCTCGCGCTCCGGACCGAGTCGTAACTCTGCGCCGTGATCGTGTTCGTGCCCTCTGCAAGAGCCACCGATTGAGACCAACTCGTCGACGTGCTAGCGATCACAAGCTTGGTCTGGGACGATGACGGCTGGAACGTCAGCTCGACGTTCGCGCTTGCCTGCTTTGTGCCCGATAGAGTTTGGGTCGCCACCTTGGTGGGGGTGACGACTGCGTTGATGGTCGGCGCTGTGACAAAGTTCGGCAAGAGCTCAATGGGAACGGTGACGACATCAGACCGATTGCCGGCGACATCGACCGCATAGAATTCGAAGGTGTTGGCGCCCGCGAGACATGAGACGGTCTGTGACCAGTTGGTCTGAGAGCTTGGGGGCAGGATCGGTGTGGAATTGCCGACCCGGTACACGTAGCAGCCCTGATCGACCGTTCCAGTGACCGTTTGGGTCGTCAAGTGCGTCGGAGACTCAAGAGGACTCGTAACCGCGATGTGCGGAGCGGTCGTCTTCAAGGTGACAGTAACGCTCACGGTCGGACTTCTGTTTCCTGCTTGGTCGACGGTCGCGACGTTGAACGAGTTGACGCCCTCGACCATCGGCAAAGGAACCGACCAAGATGTCGAACGGTCCAGAACGGACGACGCAACTGGCGTGATTCCGCGACTGACGGCGACTCCGGTTCTCGTGAGCGTACTCGAGTCCTTTCCGCCGGTCAGGGCCAATGGGTTGTCACGTGTCGGCGAGAAAAAGCTGTTGATCGTCGGGGCATTCGGAGGGGTCGTGAGCAGTGTGATGCTGAACCCCTGGCTCAGAGAGTCCCCGATGACCTGGGTGCCGCCAAGATCGGAGGCCGTGACTTTCAGACCGTACTGCCCGTGCGCCAAAACATTATTGTTGGCATCATTGCCATCCCAGAACACCGCGTTGATGCCCGGTGCCTGTGCAGAATCGACGAGGAGGGTTCTGGAAACAGCTCCGCCCACGGCCTGGACCACATCTGCACGCACCGATGGACACTGCTCGGAAAGATAGTACGAAAGACATGTCGTCTCTCCGAATTTCGGGTTGAAATACTGTGGAGACGTCTCCTGCACGGTTATGCTGAGCGGGCTGTTGTCCACGATCTGCGGGCTGGAGGAAGCGGTCGCTCGTCCCCCGTCCGGATCGGTCACGATCAGCGAGAGTTGATAGCTGGACTCAGCCATGAGCGACGTATCCCACGTAAAGGTTCCGTTACTGGTCAAGCCAGGAAGCAGGACGACCGGTGGCAAGCGGGTCAACCCCAAGTCGGTCGCCGTCAAGGTGACCTTGAATGTCTCGCCGACACCGGGATCTTTGACGATCCATGTCACCGGAGTCAAGCCCTTCACCACAGTCGGAAGCGGATCAAAAGAAACGGTTGGTGAAACGTTCTGCACGGGCAGGAGGAGCTGCGCCTGAGCTGTCTTTCCCACTCCGCTCGTAACGCGGAGAGTGACCGGAACCTGCGGAGAGCTCTTGAAGAACGCGTGATCGGGCTGGGGCTGGATCGATGTCGCACCATCGCCAAACGACCAGAAGACCGTGGTGATTCCGGAGATGGCCGATGACCCCAGAGACGAGAACTGCACCGTCCCTCCCTCCCAAACAGGGTTCGGGAAAGCTGATATGATCGCCTGCGGGTCGGTGAAGTCGGTCGTCAGGTGAACAAGGTCGTCTTGACCCGCGTTCCCGGCGACGTCCGTCATCTCGATCAAAACCGGAACGTCGATCCCCTCGTCCTCTTCGCCCGTCAGATTGATCTGGAACGAGTACTTCAGCCCTTCGCTGGTCGTCAGGCTTGCGGGTAGTCCCGCGACAGTGACCATGGGGGGATCCACAAGCGGCTCGCTCGCGGTAAAGCTCACCTCAACGGTTGTGCCTTGAGTAGCCACGGCAGGTGTACACGTGACGTTGAGGGGGTGGGGAGCCGTATAGTCGATCCGTAGGATGGCGGAGGTGTCCGGGCCCTCGTTGCCGGCCAGGTCCTGTCCTGTGATCTGGATCGGGATCACACCTTCAGTTTCGGTTCCATCCATCTCTCTGGAGAACGAGTATTTCAGGCCGTCCTGACTCCGAAGGGTGAACTCCTGGGTCCCGATTCTCACGTGGGGTGTTGTCGCCAGAGTCTCGGATACGGAGAAGGAGACGATGACGGTTCTGCCCTCGCTGCACACGGCCGGCAGCACCGAGATCTGACGGAACGTGGGCTTGGTGAAGTCCGCGATCAGGAGAGTCTTCTCTGTCTGGGTCACGTTTCCGACGACATCCTGAAGGGTGAGACGACCCGCAACCTCACCCTCTTTTTCCGTGCCGTCGAGCGTTCTCTGGAACCTGTACACGTTTGACTGGCTCGTGACCAGCGTGGTCGCCTGCCCACCCAACAAGAGCGTGGGCACGACCCCCAGCGACTCAGAGGTCGTCAAGTCCACGCTCACCGTGGTCCCCACGCGGGCCAGACTCGGACTCGCGGAAAACTGGGTCGGCCGCGGAGACGTGAAGTCGGTCAAAACCGAGAGAGGGGTGGAGATCAGTCGATTGCCGGCTAGATCCGAGACCACGAACCGGATGGGAGCGTTCCCCTCCAGCTCGGTTCCGTCGAGCGTTCTCCTAAAAGAGAAAGCCCCATCGACCAGACCTTCGAACGTTGCCGACTGCCCCCCAATGGTCACCTCTGGCATTCCTGTCGTGGGCTCGGAGACCTTGAACGAGGCTGTGACCTGCGTTCCGACCTTTCCGCGAGCGGGCGTCCTGTCGGCGAAGATCAGCCGGGGGAAGGAGAAGTCGGTGACAAGGCGTTTGCTGGTATCGTTTCCCAGGTTTCCGGCGACGTCCAGCCCGGAGACCTTCACTTCCAAGCTCCCGTCGCCCTCGGTCCCGTCGAGAATTCGCTGGAACGAGAAGTTCGGGGGGGTCGCGACGGTCAGAGAGGTCGAAAACCCACCAATAGTGACCGTCGGGGATTCAGCAAGAGGCTCTGAGGCTCGTACTTGGATCGACACGGCCGTGCCTGAGGTCGCGACCGACGGAGTCACGCTGATCGGGCCGAAAGACGGCGAGGTGAAGTCGGCCGTAACCCGGAGAGTCGCATCCTCCGACGCATTCCCGTTCTTGTCGACAACCCTCACGAGGATCGCCAGGGCTCCTTCCCTTTCGGTTCCATCCAAAACACGCCGGAACACGAACAGCCCGGAGTCGCTCGAAACCATGGTCAAAGGAGAGCTTTCCATCGAAACGGACGGAGTTGTCCAGGGAGTCTCCGACGCAGAGAATGACACGTTCAGCGTGGTTCCTACCTTCAAGATCTTCGGAGCCAGCGACAGATTCTGGATCGACGGTGGGGTAAAGTCCGTCGTGAGAGTCGCGGAGCTTCCGCCGCCACGGTTTCCCGCGCGATCTTGGAGATCGATCGTTACGGCGACGAGCCCTTCGCCCTCGGTCCCGTCCAAAGTGCGCGTGAAGGTGTACTCCCCGGAGGAAAAAGCCTCCTGTCGCGCCGCGCCGCCGCCAATTCTCACGGACGGCGTTGTCCCGAGGCTCTCGCTTACGGAGAACTGGACCGTCACGGTCGTGCCAGACTTTGCCGCGCTTGGTGCCACAGAGACAGTCTGGACGCGCGGAGCAGTGAAATCGGTCGTCAATTCTTCGGAGACGGCGTTCCCCACGTTTCCGGCCAAGTCAGTGCCGCGAATCGTGGTGTTGACCACACCCTCGCCCTCGGTCCCATCCACCACTCGAGAGTAGGTGTACGAACGACCATTGACCTCCTTGAGTTCTGCGGCTTTCCCATTCAGAAGAACCTCTGGCGAATTCGAAAGAGCTTCGGAACAGACAAAGGCGACTGTGGCTGTCGTTCCGATCCGGGCCATTGAGGGGCTCACGCTGATCGAGGAGAATGACGGTGTCGTGAAATCCGTGGTCAGGCCAAAACTCGTGGCCACTCCGTGATTTCCCACCTGATCGACGCCTTCGACGTAGATCAAAGGTGAGCCTTCCCCTTCGGAGCCGTCGAGAATCCTTTCAAACCGGACAGATCGCGCCCCGAAGTAGACGAGAGACGCCGGACGACCCCCGATGGCCATCTCAGGTGGCTGCACCAGAACCTCTCCGGATGTCACCTCCACCACAACCGTGGTTCCCTTCCGGGCCAGCGACGGCTGAACACTCGCGATCGTCAACACCGGACCCGTGAAGTCGAGCTGGATCGAGGAGGTCGTGATCCCCGTGTTCCCGGCCAAATCTTTGATCGACACACGAACCGCCGTGACCCCTTCGCCCTCGCTGCCGTCCACCTTGCGCGAATAAACAAACGCTCGACCGGACCGACTCACCAAACCTGCCGGAAGACCTGCGACCGTCACGGTCGGCTGTCCTTGAACGTCTTCGCTCGCGGTGAACGAGATCGTCACCGTAGAGCCTGTAGTTGCCCGCGCGGGTGTCACCGACAGATCCGGAGCTCGTGGCGCGGTGAAGTCTGTCACCAGAGGCTGTCCCGTGGTCAGTCCCGTATTTCCTGCGCTGTCGATTCCTTGCACCTGAACCAGGGGACGCCCCTCGCCCTCTCGCCCGTCGATCTGCCGATCGTACCGATACGCCTTCCCTTTCTGGCTGACGAAACGGGCGACCTGCGCTCCCACAGTGACCGTCGGGTTCGCCTTCAGCTCCTCTGATGTCTCGAACGACAGCTCCACCGTTGTTCCTGTACTTGCTACCGTTGGTACTGCGGACAACGGTCCGAACATCGGCGCTGTGAAGTCCGTGGCCAGGCCGTGACCTGTCACCACTCCGTGGTTCCCCGCCAGATCCACACCTTCCGCGCGAATTTCCGGCGTGCCTTCGCCTTCAGTGCCATCCAGAACGCGCTCGAACCGAGCCGATTGAGCCGTGTGTGACACCAAGCTTGCCGGGCGACCTCCAATGGTTAGCTCTGAAGCTTGACCCAGCGGCTCAGCGGCGGTCACGTCAACCACCACGGTCGTACCCTTGCGGGCAAGCGACGGCTGAACACTCGCGATCGTCAGCACAGGGCCCGTGAAGTCGAGCTGGATCGAGGATGTCGTGATCCCTGTGTTCCCGGCCAAATCTTTGATCGACACGCGAACCGCCGCGCCCCCCTCGCCCTCGGTGCCGTCCACTGTTCGCGAAAAGATGAACGATCGACCAGACTGACTCGCAAGCCCTGCGGTCTTGCCGGAGATCGTAACCGTCGGCTGTCCTTGAACGTCTTCGCTCGCGGTGAACGAGATCGTCACCGTGGTTCCTGTGGTCGCCCGCGCGGGTGCCACCGACAGATCCGGAGCTCGTGGCGCGGTGAAGTCTGTCACCAGCGGCTGTCCCGTGGTCAGTCCCGTATTTCCTGCGCTGTCGATTCCTTGCACCTGAACCAGGGGACGCCCCTCGCCTTCTCGCCCGTCGATCTGCCGATCGTACCGATACGACCGACCGCTCAGACTCACGAACCGTGCGGTCTGACCTCCGACCGTGACGGCCGGGTTCGCCTGCAACACCTCGGACGCTTCGAACGACAGCTCCACCGTTGTCCCGGTACTTGCCAGCGTTGGAACCACGGACAACGGTCCGAACATCGGCGCTGTGAAGTCCGTGGAGAGGCCGTGGCCTGTCACCAGTCCGTGGTTCCCCGCCAGATCCACACCTTCCGCGCGAATTTCCGGCGTGCCTTCGCCTTCAGTGCCATCCAGAACGCGCTCGAACCGAGCCGATTGGGCCGTGTGCGACACCAAGCTTGCCGGGCGACCTCCGATGGTCAGCTCTGGGGCTTGACCCAGCGGCTCAGACGCGGTCACGTCAACAACCACGGTCGTACCCTTGCGGGCAAGCGACGGCTGAACACTCGCGATCGTCAGCACAGGTCCCGTGAAGTCGAGCTGGATCGAGGATGTCGTGATCCCTGTGTTCCCGGCCAAATCTTTGATCGACACGCGAACCGCCGTGACCCCTTCGCCCTCGCTGCCGTCCACCTTGCGCGAATAGACAAACGCTCGACCGGACCGGCTCGCCAGACCGGCCGGAAGACCCGCGACCGTTACGGTCGGCTGGCCTTGAACGTCTTCGCTCGCGGTGAACGAGATCGTCACCGTGGTTCCTGTGGTCGCCCGCGCGGGTGCCACCGACAGATTCTGTGCTCGCGGAGCCGTAAAGTCCGTCAACAAAGGCTGGCCTGTGGTCACACACGTGTTCCCCTCGCTGTCAATTCCCTGAACTTGAACCAGGGGACGACCCTCGCCTTCTCGCCCGTCGATCTGCCGATCGTACCGATACACCTTTCCATTCAGGCTGACAAAGCGTGCGAGTTGCGCGCCCACCGTCACCGTCGGGTTTTCCTTCAACACCTCCGATGTCTCGAACGACAGCTCCACCGTTGTCCCTGTGCTTGCCAGCGCGGGAACCACGGACAAGACCCCAAACGTCGGAGCAGTGAAGTCCGTGGTCAGCCCATGGCAAGCCACGACTCCTCGGTTTCCGGCGAGATCCACACCTTCCGCACGAATCTCCGGTGTTCCTTCGCCTTCTGTGCCATCCAGAACATGCTCGAACCGCGCGGATTGGGTCGTGTGCGATACCAAGATTGCCGGCCGACCTCCGATGGTCAGTTCGGGCGACTGAGCCAGCGGCTCACTGGCTGTCACGTCAACCACCACGGTCGTGCCCTTCCGGGCGACCGACGGCTGAACGCTCGAGATCGTCAGCACAGGTCCTGTGAAGTCGAGTTGGATCGAGGATGTGGTGATCCCCGTGTTCCCGGCCAAGTCCTTGAATGCCACCCGAACAGACGCGACCCCCTCGCCCTCGCTGCCGTCCACCTTGCGCGAATAGACAAATGCTCGACCCGTCTGGCTCGACAGCCCAACAGGCCGTCCAGACATCGTCACCGTCGGCTGTCCTTGCACGTCTTCGCTCGCGGTAAACGAAACCGTCACCGTGGTTCCTGTGGTCGCCCGTGCTGGCGCCACCGACAGATTCTGTGCTCGCGGAGCCGTAAAGTCCGTCAACAAAGGCTGGCCTGTGGTCAGACCCGTGTTTCCGGCGCTGTCGGTTCCCTGGATCATGACCGTGGGGGCCCCTTCTCCGATCACAGCAGATATTGGGATCCTGAATGTGTAGGAAAGCCCCGACGAGGACTCGAGCGTTGCTTTCTGGCTTCCCACCGTGACCAACGGTAGGCTAGCCAAAATTTCAGACACCGAAAAGGTGAGTGTCACGTTGGTTGTCTGCATAGCAACCGATGGCGACGCCAAAATGTCTGTGAAGGTGGGTGGCGTGAAGTCGGTGGTCAACCCATGGGTCGTGAGCACGGTACGGTCGCCTGACAAATTCTGACCGATCACCACGATGGGTGGCGATGGCTCACCCTCGTCACCCTGAAGCATGCGTTGAAAGACGAAGGTCAGAGAGTCTTTGGAAACAAGAGACGCACTCTTTCCGCTGATCCAGAGAGAGGGGTCGGGATCGAGAGCCTCGTTGGATGCGACCGTGACAGAAACCGTTGCGCCGGACCTCGCCAGTGAAGGAGAAAGTCCGCCCACGGACAAGGATGGCCCTTGGACTGGTTGATCGAGCGAGATCGCGGTAATGAAAGCATATTGACCGGAATCGGAAACTGAGCGCCCGACGACAACTGCATTCCCGGCGGAATCAACGGCGATTCCATTCGCACGATCGAATCCTATCCAGCCAAGATACGTTGACAGGATCGCTTGATCTCCAGCAGAATCCAGCACAGTAACAAAGGAGTCATCTTGTCTGGTTGGATCAGCCTCACAAAAAGGTCGGATACATGGAAAATCCGTGGAGTTAGTATAGCCTGAAAGATACAGAATCCCGCTTGGTGAAACTGCCAATGAACTGATATAGTCTGCGCCAGACCCACCTAAAAAGGTCGAATAGACGAGGTCGGAACCCTCCGGATTGACCTTAACCACAAAGCCGTCCATCTTTGCGTGATAGTATTGGAACGGCGTTTTGACGGGAAAGTCCCATGAATCCGTGTATCCACCGACATAGACATTGCCGAACAAATCTACGACAATCGCAGTCCCTATGCTGAACCTGTTGGGCTCCGATCCTCCCAATAAAGAAAAGTAGACCAAGGATCCAGAAGAACTGACTTTTGTGATAAACGCCGCACCAAGAAGAGACGTACACGACCCGAATGTAGTTGGGGCGGGAGCACCGACAAAGTTTGTTGAGGTTGTGTCACCCGTAACGTACGCATTACCCTGGCCGTCGATAGCCAGAGCCCAAGCTCTATCGAAGCCTGGCCCACCCAAATAGCTAGAAAATACGAGGGTACGTCCGTCAGGCGTCAATCGTGCGAGAAAGCCATCTGAGCTTCCGGTTCTAGTCCATTTGAAGGAATTCACCGTCGGCACAGTATCCGCCGTGTATCCTGCAATATAGGCACTACCAGTGGGATCGACCGCAATTCCATGACTTTCAGCGTCAGTCCCAAAGTAGGTCGAATACATAAGTTGCTGTCCTGTGGAGCTCAGTTTGCTTACAAATGCGGCCGTTGAGGAAGAAGTCTGTTGAACCGGGTGCATGAGCGGGAAATCTTGAGAGTGAGTGTATCCGGTTACGTATGCATTTCCATGAAGGTCTACGGCGATAGAGGATGCGCAGTCCACATCCTGTCCTCCGAGATAGGTCCAAAACAGGTGCGTTAAGCCATCCGCGGACCTCTTCGAGACAAACGCGTCTATCGAGCCCATGTGACTCGGTCCACACGTGACTGGAAAATCGGTGGCGTCCGTATAGCCGGCAACATACACACACCCCTCCGAATCAACCGCGACCGAGCTGCAGTCCGTGCCGAAATCGTGACACCCAATGAACATTGTGTAGAGAACCGTCGGATCAAGGGTCAATGGCAATCTTGTATCGTACTGACCCACGTCGAATGAAACACGATGATTACCTTTCACACGAAAGCCGCACTGAACGGTTCGCTGGATTTTTGCGTTGACCTGGTAGGAGTAAGGCTTCTTTTGGACGATCTTGCCGTGCACTCCTTCGATCACGAGATCTCCCTCCGAATTGACGGAGATCTTCTGCTCTCCTTGGAACTCGAGCTCGATGTTTCTGGGATTTCCCCCAGGTCTGACGATAAAATCGTACTCCAACTTTCCTTGGTTTCCGTAGTACACGAGATCGATCCCCGGATAGATTTCTCGATACGCAATTTTCGCGTATGTGGGGACATTGGTGATCCATTTCTTTGAGTCCTTGCCGATAAAGTAGTTTGTTTTCCCAGGAAGCGGTTCGAGTCCTTCGACCCTTTTCGGCACTTGAGTACCGGCCAACCTGATGCGGATGGTTTCGGCATCCCTTTTCTGCCGCTTTGCGCTTGGCCTTCTCTGAAACTTCGACGGCGTTTGACTGTCCTTCCGGGGAACGCTCAGACTGAAGACAGCTTCAGCCTCATCCGTCAAAAAAACAGCGTGTTGTGGCCCACGGGTGAGGAACTTCACCTTGGAGTGGCTCTGCCCACGATTGACCTCAAAGCCAAGCGGCAACCGTCCATACCCTTCCACAAGCTTTGGAGTGACAGGTCTCAACGATTTTTTCGCTGTCCCGGGAGCCAGCGACTGCGCCTGTGCTGATGACGCAAGGGCCAGAGTCACGAGAGTCAACCATGCCAACGATCTCACGTTCACTCCCCCTGGCCTACTGGCCCTGGACGGTGTAGAGTCTGCCATTGCCTCCCCAATCCTCCAGGTAGAGCTGAGGCGGACCTTGTCCGGCGTCATAACCATCGAGCTTCACCAGCACATCGTGCACGCCGTTGACGAGCCGGACGCTCATCCGCGTTGTCAGCTCCCTACCTTGTTGCCGAAGTCTGATCTTGGTCGTGTTGATGCCGGTCCTATCATCGAGGGCGTGAACCTCAAAATGGGTGCCATTGAAGGACAGACCCGAAAGGCGAGGCGGTGTCGTATCCGTTGTCGCCCCGAACACGAAGATTCCGGGAGACGGCAAGCTGAAGGAAAGCTGCTTCGTGACCGGGTTCCAGTTGCAGCGACTCACGGGAATCCAGTCCTGCTGGACCTCATCCCACCCGAACGGACGCAAGAACGGGCCTTCTGGCCCGGAGTAGCTGAGAACCCCGACCGTGGGGCCACTCAGCGCGCGGTCCACGGAAATGCGATAGCTGCCGCCGTTTGGTTTGAATCCGCGCGCTGTCAGTAGGTGATACTGCTGGGCGGAAAAGACCGGGTACTGCTCGATCGTCATCTTCGCGTCGTCGGGTCGGAAGATGAGCGTCAGCTTACCGTCCGAACTTGTGAAATGCTGGGATCCCGTGACGAGAACCGCACTCTCCTTTGGATTGGCATTGGCAAAATCCGGAGCGAGCGTCGTGGGATTGGCTCGATCGGCACTGACCACGATTCGATAGCTGGTGTTGAGAGGAACCTGCTGCCCGTTGCCATCTTTGCCATCCCAGGCGTGGGTGTAGCGCGGGCCTGAAGGATCCCCTTGTTCCGTTCCAGCGAAGACCGTGCGCACCAAGAGGTCTCCATCCTGGACATTGACGGTAACCTTCAGCGGTCCGTTGTCAGCCGGGGGCACCTGGGCAAACAGCCGGTAATGGATCTGGACCGACTGCCCCGAGGAGATCTCGCTGGGATCGACGGAAAGATCGCCGATGACAGGCTTGTCCGCGGCGACTTGTGCTGTTTGACTTCCCGCCAGGAGGCTCAGGTTGCCCACGGCGTCGCGAGACTGGACGAGCAGGTTGTTCGCCCCCTCCTTCAGGGTCACCTGAGCAGACCAGGTGGTGCTGGAGTCCATGGGGACAACAACGACTCCATTGACCAGAACCTCGGTGCCTGGGGCCTTCGTGCCCGACAAGGTCAGCGTGGTTGTGGCCACGAATTCGGGCGGCACCGACACCACCGGCGGCTCCGGAGGAATCGTCACCAACGTGACGTTGCGGGTGATCGGAAGGCTGTCGATCCCGAAGACGTTGCGATCAATCAGGGTCAGAGCGTTGCCACCCTCCACGAGAGTCTTGGTGGTGTTCCAGGTGGTGGACGGGCCGAGTGCGACCCGAATCGCGCCGTTTAAGAGCAGAGCCGTGTCAGGCGGCTTTCCTCCGGATAGTACCAGGAGCGGGAAGTTGGTTGTCACAGGCAGCGGGTCCACGCTGGGCGAAGCCGGTCTTGGAGCTGTGAGGATCGTCCCAAACAGGGAGTTCGACGTGTCGAGCACCTTGGATTTGGAGTGCTTCTTTTCTGGCTCGACCTGCAGCACCCGAGAATAAACCCGATACGGATGGACCCCGGACTCGATGAACCGCCCGTTCTTATCCCGTCCAGAAAAGGCCACCTTTGGCCGGACCTCGAGGAACGGCTCCGTGGGCACACCGGTCGAAGTCGGTGGCTTTGTGGGATCCTTGGGCAGCGAGACGATCGTGTAGGGCGGCTCGATAAAAACCTGAGTCGTCACAATGGAAAGAGGAGCGCCACGACATGTTCTGATGTCCCAGTCGAACTCTGCGAGGAACCGGTCATGGTTACAACCTCGGTGTCCTTTGTACTTACACTTCGGGTGGGGCGGATCGGGAACGAGCTGGCGCTTGAGGGACTCGGTCAGACGGATGGCGACGACTCCGGTGAGCAGGGTGGGGGTCTCCCCGAAAATGAGCGGCACAGGCTCCGGAGAAGCAGAGAGCAGACGAACGTCCCTGTTCTGGTGGGGGCCTCCATCGTGGTGCTGACCCTTGTCACGATCATGTTTCCCCGAATCCCGGCCCTTGTCGCGATGACGGTCTCGGTTGTCAGCCGAGGCGCTCGAGACAAGCAGGAGACACGCCAGAAGGACGCCAAAACTCAAAACGAATGAGCGCATCGTCTCCCCTTTACTTCTCGGTTGAACACAGACTCGTCCCTCTCTGGAATTGGACGTATGACGAGTCGAGGAACCGACGAGCCAGCTGGTCGCTCTCTCTTGAAGGTTGAAGATGAAAGACTCGTGAAAGCCCGCCGCTGGGGTCCTTACGGTCTACGGAGTGTGGATTCGTGGCATATTGCCGAGCTTAGCACTCGATTTATTGACGCGCCACATTTGTGTGAGATTTTCGAGCCAATATTGCACGGTAAAAAATGCCGGAACATTATGGATCACTACAGCCCGGGAAATTTTAATGAAATTTTCATTCATACTCGTCACGGTAAAACGTCTCCTTCATCCAGCTTGTCATTGGCCAGAGTCCACAGCCGTAACCTCAGAGTCACAGACCACATCGATCCCATCGACCTCGGCAGAGCCAGGATTTTTGTGGCGCAGAGCGGTCTGTTCGTCCACACGTTGAGCCGATACCTGGCGGCCGCTCGCCTGGAAGTCTCCCGACGGCATCACCCCACCAGAAGCTCCGCTCGAGCCCCGCTCCATCACGGAAGGTGCTCGACGATTTCCGATTCTCCGACAGCCTCCTCCGAAACCGAAACTCGGACCACGGTGCGACGAATGACCGGAGGTCCCGGACCGTAGGTCCTGGAATGACCGGAGGTCCTGGAATGATCGGAGGTCCTGGTCGGTCCGGGAAGCCCGTGGAGGGGGTGGAATGAAAGGGCCGGCCTCCGTGCGGAACGAGCCGAAAACGGACCGAGGCTCGGGGCCGGCTGCACCGAGTGCCGCGCATGTTCGAATGCCGGCCGAGATCCGGCCGGCGTGAGTTCGCGCGCATGCAGCAGGACCCGAGGCCGGTCCGTCGGCGAGTGGAGCCCGGAGGCCGGCCCTTTCATCCCACCCCCGATCGAACCCCCTCCTCTGCAACCGGCCTTTGCCCGCTATCCGCCTTTGCCGATAAGGTGTCTGTGACAGAACAAACCCCCGTGGGGATGACATTTGACCTGTTGGCACATCGCCTCGGCGGATTCTTCCGATATCGATGATGACTTGGCTTCCTTCGGGCCGTGAACCCAGAGTCCTCGTCTTTGCGGTCGTGGGGTTCTGGATGGCCTCACATTGGGCCCACGCGGCCGTGATGCAGTACCTGACCGATCAGAAGCTGTGCGAGCTGGCCTCGATCGTCGTCATGGGCCGGATCACTTCGGTGGAGTCCGTCCTGGCTTCCGATTCCAAGACGGTTCTCTCTCGAGCACGGCTCGCATCGATTGAATACATAAAAGGGCCGGCCGATCCGCCCAGCGAGTTGGAGCTTGTTTCCGTGGGAGGACAGGTCGGCGACCTGGCAACCCTCTGCCCTGGCATGCCTCGTTTCCAGACCGGGGAAAAGGTCGTTGTCTTCTTGTGCCCCTACGACGAACGCTCGTACAGGGTGCTGGCTCTTTCCCGCGGGAAGTACGTGGTCGAACACCATCCGCAAAACGGTGCCGAAGTCGTGAAGCTCGATCTGGTGGGTCTCACCCAGATCGATCCACAAACAGGCGAGGAGATCCCGGCGGACTTGATCCCGGCATGTCACGGCAAGGTCTACCTGGAAGATCTCGTGTCGACTCTCAAACAGGCGGTCGTCGCGTCGCGATCAAAGTAGCTTCGTCCACGAACCCGGAAAAAGAGGACACCGTGGAGCACCATCGAACCCGCCACACAGAGATCGTCACGGTCCTTTGGTCCGCGATGAGACCCGTGGGTCTGCTCGTGCTCCTCTTCCTGCTGACGACCCAGGTGGCCAACGCGTACATCTTCGAGTTCACGGACAACGGAGTGCCGATCTACTGGCCAGCCCTGCGTCAAAGCACCATCACGCCGATTCCGTTCTTCTACAACGCTCGCGGCTCGGCCCGTCTGGGCGGCGCTCTGCCCGGCAACACCGCACTAAAGGACGTTCTGGACCAATGTTTCGCCAGATGGTCGAACGTCTCATCCGCGACCGTCCAGTTCGGATCATCCCAGATCAGCTCCACGTCCGCGGTGGAGAGCGACGACGTCAACCTCGTCGTGTTCACGTCGGCGAACTCGGTCAATTTCACCGGTGCTGACGGTCCGTACATCGTCGGCCTGACCACGACGTCGTTCATTCCATCCACCGGGGTCCTGGTGGACACGGATATCCAGTTCAACGACACGTCCAAGGTCTTCTCTCTCTCGCTCACAGCACGCACCGGTGACGAGTCCAACTCGGGCAGCTTCTATATCAATCTAGCCGATGTGGCAACCCACGAGATCGGCCATGCGCTCGGATTGGACCACACCGGCGTCAAGGGTGCGTGCATGTACTTCGCGGCCGCCGATGGAGGAAGAGACCTGGCTCCGGATGACGTGGCAGGTATCTCCGCGCTGTATCCGGCGTCAGGGTTCAACCTGACGACCGGGATTCTCTCCGGTCACGTGAGAAACTCCGGGCCCATCTTTGGCGCACACGTCCTGGCGATAGACACGACAACAGGACGGGTCGCGGCATCGGCGATCACGGGATCTGATGGCACGTACGAGATCAAGGGTCTGCCTCCGGGGCGATACGTGGTCCTGGCAGAGCCTCTCAAGCCCAACGCCCTGGGGACCTACTACCAGCCAGCGTCCTCTTCGTTCAACACAGGGTTCCATGCCCCTGACTCCACGAGCGCCCCAACCGTCGTGACCGTGAAGCCGAACCAGGAAAGCTCCAACATCGACATCTTTGTGACCTCGGCCCGGACCGATCCTTCGGGGGGAACGAGCCTCGCCACGGCCATCCCGCTGTCCATCGGCCAAGCCGCGTCTCGACACTTGCCGGCGAGCAGCCAGTCACATCCCCAGGACTACTTCGCCTTCGAGGCCACTTGCGGCACGACCATCACGTTCAACGTCGTGGCCCACCGGCTCTGGGTCCCCATCGATCCGAAGCTCGAGATCGTCGACAGCGCGCTGAACGTCCTGGCGGGTCCATCTCAGGATTCTTCCTCGAGCTCGCCCTTTGACCTCGACGATCAGCTCCTCTTCAATCCTCCAAAAGCAGGGACCCAGACCTACTACGTGCGGGTCAAGTCCTCCCTCTGCGAGGAGTCCTCGTTCCCCGACTCCCGGAGCATCAAGGATGGGGAAAGCCTCTATCTTCTCACCAGCCGTCGGATGAGCATCAACACGCCTCCCAAGATCGTCCAATCCGCCAGTCTCTCGACCATCACCACGCAGGAGGCCACCGAGCAGAACTCCCGCGTCATCTCGGTCGACCTGACCGGATTGTCGACCGATGCCGAGGACCCGATTTCGAGTCTGACGTGGTCCGTGTCGGGTGTGTCGACCGCGCTCTTCACCGTGGACGATTCTTCGTTGAATGCGAGTCCGCCCAAGCTCAAGATCTCCCCGGTTCCTCATCGGTCAGGAACGGGAACCATGACGCTCGCATTGAGTGACGCCGAGGGCGCGACTGCGAGTCTGGCAATCAACGTCACGATCGTGCCGGTGAACGACCCACCCAAGGCCGTCCTGAATCTCACCCAGGTCTCCTCGACCGGCGCCCCGCGGACGATCAATCTGGATGCCTCGTCCTCCAGCGCCTGCAGCGACGGGGATACCTCCGAGGCGAGCCAGGGGCTCGTCTATTCTTGGACCCAGGTCTACGGCCCCACTCCCGCCAACGTCGACGGGGTCTCGTCCCCCACGTATCGGTTCGCGGCGCGTGATGCGGGTAGTTACAGTCTTAGACTGACCGTCACGGAGACGAACTCTGCCTCGCCGCTGACCGCGTCGACAGATGTCTGCTTCTTCGTCGAGAACGTTCCACCGGTCCCCAGGGTCATCGCTCCCCAGGTGGCTCTCCCCGGACAGAAGGTGTTCGTCCGAGCCGACCTCTCGACCGATGCCAACGAAAGCCTCACCACGGCCGCGTTCTCGTTGACATCCCTGTCCACGGTCTCGTCGATCGTTCCCTCGAGGGAGTCAACGGCCGCCTTCTCGTTCATCGCCCCAGGGACCGCTGGCCGCTATCCCTTCGAGCTGAAGGTCACCGACTCAGGGTTCCTGGAGTCCAGCGGCGTGAGGTCGCGCCAGTGGACGAGCGTGACCACGTTCGCGGTGGAGGTCCGGAACCTGGCCGATCTCCCACCAACGGCCGATGCCGGTCCTGACCGAATCGTGTCTGCTGGCGACCTGGTGACCTTGGACGGGCGGGAAAGCCGGAGCCCCTCCGGGGAAACGCTGAGCTATTCATGGGAGCAGGTATCGAATGGAACCGCCACGGTCTCACTTTCGGCCGCGACGACCTCCATGGCGAACTTCTACGCGCCAACCGTTCCTGGGACGTATCGGTTTCAGCTGATCGTCACCGGCACCCGCACAGGTCTTTCCTCGCCTTCGGCCGTAAGTCAGGTTCGTGTCTTGGGCACCTCTCAGGCGTCCAACCGGTATCCTCCGGTTGCCCGGGCTCGGATGTCGAGTCCGACGAGCGGCGCTCCAGTGCCCGGAGAGGTCGTGACATTGGATGGAACCGAGTCGAGCGACCCGGAGGGGGCGTCGATCACCTACCGGTGGAAACAGATCGATGGGCCAGCCGTTGTTCTGTCCTCGCCGCAGGGGAGCACGTCCACGTTCACTCCGGCCGCCACGGGCACGTACCGATTCCGGCTGTCCGTCTCGGACGGAGAGCAACAGGGGCCCGAGGCCCAGATAGAGGTCCACGTGGGTCTCGACGGATATCTTCCCGAGAGCCTCGTCGTGAGCGCTTCTCAACCGGCCGTATCCGGAAGCGCGCGCGGGTCCGGCCAGGAGTTGAGGTTCACGGTCGATGGGACCTCGGTATCGTCGAACCGGATCGAGCTCGCTGCAAGCCTGGCGAGTGGAGGCGCGCGGCGTTATCTGTGGGAACAGGTCCGCGGACCCAGGGTGCCGGTGGACATGTCGTCGGACGGGTCCGTTCTCTCGTTCGTTCCTCTCCAGGTCCGGGTCCACAGCTTTGTGGCGTACGCGATCGACCCTTTCGACCGGGTCGTCCGCCAGACCGTTCACGTGATCGTGGACCATTCGGATTCCCACGTTCCACGGGCTGCGCTTTCGACCACGACTCTTTCGGGAACCTCCGGTCAGTCCTTGACTCTGGATGGTTCCGCGAGCCGAGACCTGGTCGGGTCCGGGGAGGAGCAGGCCAACGAAAACATGGTCTACTACTGGCAGCAGGAGGATGGACCTCCGGTTGCGCTCGCAGGTTCCATGACCGCCCAGCCGACGTTCACGCCTCCCTCAGCGGGTCGTTACGCTTTCCGGCTCTTGGTCGACAATCAACGGGACGGAACCTTGAGCGCGCCGACCGACGGACTCCTGGTGACGACCATCATCGCGGCCTCCACGCCAACATCCACATCGAGCGCGACCCAGACAGATTCCTCATCGAGCGATTCCGACGAGAAAAAGGCGACCGGATGCATGGCACGGCGTGCCAACGATCCCGGACTCGACCTCGGAGGGATGCTCGCCCTGTTCTTGCCGCTCGTCTACGCCCAGCTCATCGCCTGGGGACGGGCATGGCCTCGACGCGGCCTCCGGCTGCCGCGTAGAGGGTGGCTCCGATCTTGACGAGGTCCAGGACAGGTCCTCGTTTGACTTTGGAAACGTACCGATCGACGCGGTCTTTGAACGAAAGAACGAACACCTCGCCCTGAGCATTGGACGAGCAGATCTCGGACCTTCCGGCCCGCACGAGGGTCGCATCGGAGCGAAGAGCCGCACGGCCACCGGCCTTTCCGTCCGCTCCGATGATCTGGACCTCCTTGCCGGCCAGGATCACGAACTCCTTGCGCCCCATGCTCGTTCGAAGGAGCGACTGTCCCTCTCCCAACATCGTCTCCCAGAGCTGTCGTCCGTCCTTGCCGATCCCCACGACCCGGTCTTTGAGACAGACCACGAGGATTCCACCCATTTCAAAGGGCTGGACCGTTTTGGACAGATCCGACGGGAGAGGACACTCCCACGCGAGCCGTTCCATCTTGGGGACGAACATGCTGACCATCCGGGTCCGAGCCAGCAAGACCCCGCCTTCGAAGGCCTGGATGGCTTGAACGTCCGGTTCCACGGGCTTGGTCAGCCGAACCTTGCCGGTCTCAGGATCGATGCCGTGGAGAGTGGGAACGCTTCCACGACCCAGAGCGTAGAGCAACCCGCTCTCGATGGAGGGTGGCCCGGACAGTCCCACGATGTCGGCAATCCAGAGCCTGCGCCCCGTGCGCATCGACACGGCCACGATCCGGCCTTCCGGTGAAGAAAGGAAGACCCCCCTCCCGTTCGTGCAAGGAGCAAACGGCTTGTCCATCGCCGTCAGGTTGAACTTCCAGGAGAGCCGCCCTGTGCTGGCTTCGAGGCTGACGAGCCCTCCGTCCGAGTCCATCGCCACCAGTTCGAGCCCGCAGGGAAGCAGAGTCGTCACGCCCGGGACCTCCAAGCTCCAGCCGACTCCGCCCTGTGAACGGCCGAAATAGTGAGCGAGCAGCCCGAGGCAGAGCGTCGTCATCAGGACTCCCATAGCTACGGCCACGCCGCGATTCTGAGAGACCCAAGAGCCGACCTCAGCGGCGGGAGTATCCGCAAGCAGCGGGGCCACGGCTTCGGCCCCGTCTCCCGCCTCGATCCCTTTCAACCGCTCGGTTTCGAGCTCTGCCAGCCGCTCCCTGATCAACCGATCGATCTGAACGTTTCGAGCGGCTTTCTCGACGATCTCATCGCCCCCGAAAGCAAGATCGAGACAGCCGTCTTGGTGGTACGCCAAAGCCCGCTTTCCAACGTCGGCCACCGCGAGGTTCCGACGGATCAACCCCTCGTCCAGGTTGCCTCCGAAATCGAGCGCCCTGCTCTTGTCCTCGATGTCCCTGAACCCCAAGGCGAGATCGCTCGACGTGAACGTTCCCTGCCGCCATCTCCTGTAGAGGACCGCCCCGACGCTGTAATGGATTTCGGTTCTCTCCACCTCCAAGTCACGAGTCCTGAGAGCCTCCTGAGCCCTTTTCCGGACTTTGAGGTCCTTGTCGCGGGTGGCAGCGCGCTCGATTGCGGCCGGCGCACGAGAATCAGGACAGGTTTTGAGACCCTCCAGCCCCTGGAGTCTCTGAGCCGGATCAGGGTCCTGAACTATCCGAAGCATGGCCTCCACATCCCCCTGGCTGACCAGAAGACTGTCCCCTTCCGTCCGGTAGCGAGAGTAAATCCGCGCGGCCAAGGAACTCTTCGTGGAGAGGTGGGCCAACACCTTGAAGATCCTGATTTTGACTTCCTGGTTCTCCTTGCCCAGCGCCAACTCGAGGAGGTCCAGCACGTCGTCGGTCCAGACCTCGCCGATCGCATGGATGGCGCTTTCAGAGACGCCGGCGGCCTCGGAGACGATCATGTCCTTGAGCGTTGAGAACGCTTGCTCCCGGTCGATCCTCGATACGATCCTCGCCGCGTTCGCGCGGACCCGTGGGACCGGATCCTCGAGCAAAGCCTTGACCAGATCGTGGATGCCAGGTCCTCCAATCTGTCCAAGGCCCTCGATGGCGTTGGCTCGGACCCGCCCGTCCGGGTGCTTGAGCATCTTGGCGATCACGGGGATGTCGTCCGAGCCGCCCGCGTAGCCGAGCTCTTTCGCGAGCTTCGAGAGCACGAACGGGTGGGTCTCAATCTCGAGCCGCTCACGAAAGGCGCGGGCTGCCGCGGTTCGGTCCAGACGAACTCCCGCCTCGACGGCTGACAGCCTCCGCTCATATTCCGGATCGGCCAGCGCCGCGTAGAACTCCTCGAGGTTCCCAACGACAGTCCTCCGGACCCTCTTTTCCCGGGGATCGACTCCTTCGCGGAGCTCCTTCTCGATCGAATCCAGGACCGTCTCCAAGTCGATTCTGGTCCGCTCTTGTTCGCTGATCGGTCCGGAGGGCTGTTCTAAGATCTCTTGCGCGGTCCTGTCACCCCGGTCGGCCAGCTCCTTGAGCGCGGCGCTGATCTTCGGCTCGAGGTACGAGTCGGATCGGTTCCTCCGATACATCTCTCCCAGGAGTTCGACACACCGGGGCGTCGACAGATTTTTCGCCACGTGGATGGCCGAGTCCTTCATCCAGACCTCGGGACGACGAGACATCTCGATCAGCGGGCCCATGGCCTTCCCCTCGTCATAGCGGCCAAGGATGAGCAGGACGTTGGCGCGGGTCCGGTTGTCGGGGTCATCCACCAAGGCTGTGAGATGGCCTGGGATCGAAGGGTGGTAGAACCCTTCCAACGCATTCACGGCTTCGCCGCGAACCAAGGCGTTCTCGTGTTCCAAAAGACTCAGGATGAGGCCCAGGTCCTTGTTGTCACGGAACGTGCCGAGGATGCCAAGAAAGACCGTCTGGATCTCCGGGTCGCTCTCGACCGCGAGGCGCTCGGACGCCAGTCGATGGGCCTCCTCGCCGCTGGAGTGCTCGAGGACCCGAGCCGCTGCCAGCCGTTCACCTCGATCCGGACTCAAGAGATACTCTTCGACCTGACCTGGCTCAAAACCGCCGGCGTCCTCGACCTGACCCGGCTCAAAGCTGCCGGTGTCCTGGTGATTCTCGACGCCGGAGTCGATCCGGAGGCGGGCTTCGATGGCATCGATCGCGCGACGCGCGAAGTGGCGGACTCCGGTCGATGGATCCTGAACGAGGGCGCGTAGAGGGGGCAGGGCCGTCTCGCCACCGATCTGAGAAAGCCAGACGATGGCATCCTTTCGGACCTCTTCGCTCTCGTTGTTCAGATCCTGGATCAGGTCCTCGAATCTGCGCTCCATGGGCCTTCCGTGGTCAATGGACCGGATGGGTGCCGTCGAGTCGAACTATAGCACAAGTACGCAAACCCGCCCGCTCTTCCGGGTCAACTGGACCTTGAATCGTGTCGATGATACCTGTGGGGGACCAGACTCGATCTCCCAGGACGATCATGCCGCGACTTTCCGATATCAAGGGGCTTGTCTCGCTCGGTCCGCGTCTCGTCTTCTGGTGTCTGGCCGGCGGGATTCTCTACTCGTTCGCGGCCTTCTTGGCGCTCCTCGGACCTCGAATCGTCGTCTCCGGAGTGGCCGGCCCCGTGGCTCTCTATGTCACGGCCGTGGCGCTTCTCGCCCTGCTGTTCCGGAGCTACCAGACCCTCTCGAGAGAACGCTCGTTCGCGGACACGGGTCCAATTCAAAACGCCTTCCCAGAGGCGATCTCCTCCCCGCAAGGACAAAACGGACAAAACCGAGTCTTGGACGCGAAAAACCGCTTCCTGGAGAAACCGGCAGAGGCGGAGATCTCGTCCAGGTTCAACGCGGAGATGGCCGAGAAAGACGAGAAGATGGAGCGGCTGGCTCAAGAAGGAAAGGTGTCCGAGCTGCGGCACAAGACCAGATCGGATTCCCTTCAAGCCGAGCTCGACTATTTCAAAAAGGAATACCATCGAGTCCATGAGGAAAGTCGATGGCTCCGGAGTTCGCTCCGACAGAACCACATCGATCTGGCTTACCTCAAGGACCATGTGGAACGCTTCATCAACAGGATCCAGCCCTCGTTCGTCGTGCGGATCAACGATCTCTTCTCTCTCTCCAACCCGTCACCCGCCATCCTCCAACTTGCCCGGTCGCTCGATCAGAGGCTCACGGACGACGAAGGATCGCGCGGCGGACATCGCTTCGCTCCCCCGACTCTTCCATCCACGACCGAGATCCGTTAAGATAGCGTCCCTCCAGAGACCCCTTTCGACCTGCTGCTGGTGAAATGGGAGTGTCCGAGACGGGCGCCCGGCCTAAGAGCCGATCGGAACACGTTCCGACGGGCTCATGGGAGAGCTCCTGAACACGCTCTCGATACCCGGCCAAAAGACTGGGAGGAAAGATGAGAGTCAAGTTCCTTGCGTCTTCGCTGCACGGTGATGCCGGCACAATCATCGCGCAGGCGCGCGAAGAGTTGCATCGCGCCGGTTTTCTCTTCGCGGAGAGCGATGACGCGCCGGAGGTTCTGGTTCTGGTGACCGGGGGAACGGAGCTCGAGGCGAAGAGGTACCTTCGGCCCGGGTCTCTACTCATTCCTTGGGGGTCGTCCAACGGGCTGGCCGCCTGCCTCGAGGTCAAAGCATGGGCCGATCTCGAAGGATTGAGGGTCCATATTCTGGCCGACCCTCTTTCGGATCCCCGGATCAGCAAGACGTTCAACGCCCTGGGGTCGATTCGCGGTTTGCGCGTCGGTGCCATCGGTGCCCCGAGCGACTGGCTCATCAAGAGCGGCGATCCGGAGCTTCTCATCGACTTGGGAGCCTTGGTCGAGAAGATGGAGCCCAAGGACGTGCTCGCCGACCGTGAGGACTCCCCCGACATCGAGGCCCAAATCAGGGCACGGGTCGGACGGATCGAGGTCTCTCAAGAAGACCTCCGTGACGCCATCCGCTTCTACCTCGCGCTCAAGAAGATCGTGAAGCAGAAGGACCTCTGTGGGATTGCCATTCGCTGCTTCGAACTGGTCAAAGACCTCAAGGTCTCGGCCTGTCTGGCCGTGGCGATCCTCAACTCCGAAGGCAAGGTCGCGGCGTGCGAGGGGGATCTGGAGTCCCTGGCCACGCTCCTGGTCGCGCAGAAACTCACGGGCCAGACCGGATTCATGGCGAACATGACCGGGTACAAATGTGGTGTCGCCACCTTTGCCCACTGCACGATCAACCTGGCGCTCGTCGACCGGTTCGATCTGGTCAAGCACTACGAGACCGGCGAGAGCGTCGCGATTCGATCCGATCTGACCACCGATGTCGCGACCGTCTTTCGCCTGGGGAAGGGACGCCGATTCACTCTGTTCGAGGGCCCACATGTGTCCCATTCGCACGTCGAGGAGATGTGTCGGACCCAATTCGCCATGCGGGTGGATGCGGAATATCTGAACATGGCCCTGGGCAACCATCAGATCATTCTTCCCGGTGCATGGGGCTCGGAGCTCGCCGTTCTCTCTGCCTTCGGCTGGCGTCGGGTCGATGTAGGCGGGCCTTGGTAACCGGTCCTGACGCCCATGAAAACCTCTCGGATCGATCCTATCCATGGATCGGGTCTTCTGGAGGCCCGTGGGAAGTTCCTGTTTCTTGGCTCTGAGAAACTGTACTTAAAAGGCCTCCGGGTCACCGATCAAACGGAAAAGTCTTGGGACCTTTTGGCCCTGGGAGTCAATGTCGTCTGGTTGAAGGCTCCCACACCGGACCGACTGGATGCCTTTGCCCGACAGGGCGTTGGAGTCGTTGCTCAGTTCGAGGTTGACGCTTCTCTGGCCAACGCCTTTTCCGGAAACGCGAGGGCCACGGAGGAATTCCGCGATCACCTCCTCGGTCAGATCGAACAGATCCGAAACCACTCCGCGCTCTTTGCCTATGATCTGGGAGGACCGGTTTCAGAGCCTGTCCGCCGCTGGCTCGGAGATCGCAAGCTGGAGCATGAGCTTTTTTTGGCTTTTCGATCGGTCAAGGGACTGGATCACAAGCATCTCGTAACCTACACAAACCATCCGTCGCTGGCACATCTCGATCTGGCGTTCTTGGACTTTCTGACCTTCCAGCTCGACGGCCGAAGCCACGAGAGACTTCCGACCGGACTCGTGCGGCTTCAGAACATCACCGGGGCCAGGCCTCTGGTGGTCTCTTACTTGCCCGGACCGGACAGCCATCGTCCGGATCAGACCCAGGACGCTCATGACCTGGATCAACAACTCCGCATGAGCTTCAACGCCGGCTGCGCAGGAGTCGTTGTCTCCAGGCCTCGGGGGAGCAGTGAACGGGACACCGAGCCTTTGCCGGTCCTCGACGAGGGCGACCCGTCGCAAAGCCCTTCTGTCCCGGCTCCAGGGCCCAGGATCTGGAGCGGCTCGATTGGAGCGAGTTCAGAGCCCGAGATGATGCCGAACGAAGGGACGAGAACCTGGTACGAAATGGTCCACACCGCCTTTGCCGAGCTTCCGTTCCCTCCATACTACGTCTATCCGCGAATCTCCGTGGTCATCTGTACATACAATGGAGAAGAGACCATCGAGGAATGTCTCGATGGTGTCAGCCGCATCGACTACCCGGACTTCGAGGTCATCATCGTGGACGATGCCTCGCGCGACGACACCGCGACCCTGGCCGAGACGAAAGCCAAGACTCATGGATTCCGCGTCATTCGCCTCACTCCCAATCGTGGATTGAGCACCGCTCGCAACGAGGGGATGGCGGCCGCTTCCGGAGAAATCATCGCATTTCTCGATCAGGATGCTTTTCCGGATTCTCACTGGCTGCGGTATCTGGCATTGACGTTTGCCGGATCAAGGCACGCGGTCATAGGCGGACCGAATCTGAATCCGAGGTTCGAAGCTCCGACCGTGGACTGCATTGACCACGCGCCCGGCAACCCACAGATCGTCATGGCGGATGACGGAGTTGCCGACCACATTCCCGGGTGCAATCTCGCGGTACGACGGTCGTTCATGAAGGCCATCGGGGGGTTCGATCCGCGATATCGATGCGGGGGCGACGACGTCGACTTCTGCTGGCGAGTGCTGAAGCTCGGAGGTACGTTGGGCCCATCTCCAGGTGCGATGGTCTGGCACCACCGCAGGCAGGGCATCCGGTCCTTTTTGCGGCAGCAGATGGGCTATGGGAAAGGCGAGGCCACGCTCGAGAGAGACTGGCCGGAAAGATTCAACTCATTGGGCCATCAGGTGCGGTCAGGTCTCTCCAACGATGCTGGTGGCGCGGATGTGTCGTTCTTTCGTTCACGGATCTACCAAGATCGGTCTTGTGAAACGTCGTTCTCAAGACAACTGTTGTGGCTGTTTCCGACAATGCCCGAATACCCTTTGATTCTCGGTCTTCTGGGGATGCTGTCAGCGATCGCGTGGGTGAGCAAACCGTTCCTCGTGTTCCTGCCTCTCTTCTCGTTCGGAGCCTGTGCCTGGGCTGCACGGGCTCTTCATGCCGGTCTGAGCGCACATCTCAAGCAGGCCTCCGTCGTTTCGCGGGCCGTAGTCTCCCTGCTGTTCTTGCTCCAACCGGCGGCTCGCCTCTGCGGACGGTTGAGCGCGGGTCTCACCCCCTGGCATTGCCGTTGCGCCAAAGGGTTCGCCCTTCCGTACCCCCGGGTGCTCTGCTTTTCCTGCGAAGATCGACTGGACCACGACGACGCTCGCCGGATGCTCGGGCGTGCTTTCCGGGGGCACCATCTTCCTCTTGTTCGCGGGGGCTCAGAATTCGAATGGGATTGGCAGATCGACGGTGGGTTGTTTGGCGGCGTCCGCTGTCTTACGAATGTGACCGGGACGGAGATCTCCACGCGCGCGTGGCCGTACGTAGGAACGGCCTCCTGGGCCTTGCTGGCGCTGTTCGTGTCTGCGATCGCGGCGGCCGGAGCGGACGGTGTCGGACCGCTCGCTCTGGGTTTCGCCATTCCCATCGGCATCGTGGCTCTGCTTGTGCTCCGCCAGACAGGCGGCGCGATGGCCGCGCTACTCACCGCGGTCCGAGACGATTCCTCGAGAAGATCCGTATGGGATACTTTCCAGCCAGCGAGTCACACTTTCGAAATGCCTTCCCCTCCAGAGGACGGTACCATTCTCCGGTGAAAGGTCGTTGTCTCTCCAGATCAGATTCCGCTGATCGTGTCCGGCTTCCACGACCTGAGAAACGCCTTGACAGTGGAAACGATTGCCGATGATCCGCAGGTTTTCCGTACACCCGTCGATGACAAGCGCCCGCGGTCTTCCCTCGGGAGAGCGCTCAACGCGGACGGTGTTGTGCTCGATGAGAACATCAACAAGAACCTCCGGTTCGATCGACCATAGATGCAGAGCTCCGTGGTCGTTCCGCCGCGCGTCGTTCTCGCTCAGGTTCCTTGTGATGCGGTTGTTGCGGAACGGTCTCGCGCCGCTGTACGTCGCAAGCAAAACACCAGGACCGTCGTTGTCGTGGGAAAAATTGTCCTCCATCACGGAGTCGACCATGCCACCATCAAACCCAAAGCCTCCTCCATCCGCGGCCGAAGCCGTTCGATTCCGAAAGGATTCATTGCGCCGGATGACGATGTTTCTGCTGTTACTCGCCCAGATACCCGCAGGACCACAGATGTTCGCCACATTGAGCGCGCCGTTGTCATAGGCGCGACACGCCTCGATGAGTCCCTGCTCGACGCTCGTAAGAAGGATGCCGTGGCCGGAATGGATACCATGGCCGGAGTGGTGCACCAAACCGGGAATACCCTGATTGGAGTGAGTGACACACTCAGTGATGGAGATGTCTTGGTGGGCATACACCAGGCGATCACCCCAGACAAAGATGCCGGCATAGGCATTGTGATGAGCCAAAACCCGTCTCAAGCTGACGCCACGAAAGCCGCTTGCGCCCTTGGAGCCGACAGAAATGCCGCTGCGGCCAAAGCCTCTCACTTCGACGTCCTCGATCCTGATCGATTCGAGCATCCGATCGTCGCGATGGTCTGTAAAGAGACAGATTCCGTCGGCGCAATTGCGCGGGTATCCCGGGCCGACGATCTCCAGTTCCGAAATGACGAAACCGCCGGTATTCCAGAGGAGGATCCCCCCTTCTCTATGCGCCACGATTGCGGCTCGCTCCCCACCATAGCTCGTCACGACGATCGGACGGGCGGGCGTTGGATTGGTCGACTTGAAGACAAGAGCCCCTGCATGGGCTTGTCCGCCCTTCAAGTAGACGTGGTCGCCCGGAACAAGGCCGGCCGAACTCACCCTCTCAAGGGTACGCCACGGCGTGGCTCGAGAGCCGTCGTGACCGTCGTCGCCTGATGCACTGACGTAGTATTCTCGGGGACTCAAGCAACAACCCCTCTGATTTCGCCTGAAGACACACCCACCTCCATGTCTTACTGATGCCGCTTCGGATCTCTGTCATGGCACAAGGCAAGATGGACCGTAACTTCGTCACATCCAGGACGACGCGCGACACGTCCACCTTGCGTGGAGCCCTGTGTTCCACGACAAAGGGTCCCACGAGCTCCCTGACGAACTCAAGAATCTCTCGAATCGAGTACCCGATCCCGCTTCCGACATTGAGAATCGTGTTCCATACGTTCTTTCGGACGAGCCTCACACAGATCTCGGCAAGGTCTCCGGCATAGACATAGTCACGGATCACATTGCCGTCTCCCCAGATCTCCATTGCCCGACCGTTCAGGACTCTCCGCAAGAGGACATTGATCAATCCCTGAACCGCCGAACGATGATACTCGCCATAGACGTTGGATGGACGTAAAATCAAATATTCCAGGCCGTAGAGGTGCCGGTAAAGGTGGAGGTACTTTTCCACCATCAATTTCGTCACGCCGTAGGAACAGAGCGGGTTCGTCGCGTCGATCTCGGATCTTCGGTCACCCTCGACGTTTCCATAGACCGTTCCACCTGACGAAATGAACACGATCCGTGGAATGGAATGCCGCCGCATCGTGTCCAATAGTCGAACCGTTCCCAGGACATTGGACTCCACGTCAAAGGAGATCGCCTCGTCGGAGCCCTGAGGAAGAGTCGTGGAGACGAGATGAAACACCGTGGTGATCTTGTGAGATGCACAGACGCGATCCAAGCTGTCATCAAGGAAGGCATCTCCCCGATAAATGGCATCGGCGACCGTCTCGATCCCGAACGGACAGTCGTTCTCCGATCTTTCGAACACCAGGACCCGGTAGTCTCCCGAGGCCTTCAGGGCACGAACAAGGTGTTGCCCGAGAAACCCCGCGCCACCAAGAACCAGGACCGTTTCCTTCATGAGACAACGCTCCTTCCTGACCAGAGGGTCAATCTGACGGACATCCCGCGACTGGCCTTGGTCAATGGCAACCGGATCGAACACTTGACGGCGCGCTGTTTCACACCGGCCTCGACTGACTGGCCAGCTGTGCATGAGCGACAGGCCACTCCACTTCGGAAGACTTCCTCGACGCGCGCTGTCGATCGCGAAGTTTCAGGAAGGGGCGCTCCCACGCGTAGTAGGTCATGGGGGTCAGGAGCAGGATGAATACGAGATAGATCGGATACAGTCGGGTCGGGTACGCGTAGATCTGGCTCATGCCTCCAGGCAGCTTGCCAAGTGCATTGTTGACAAGCGTGAGCACCAGAATGTGGCCCAGGTAGACAGAGTAGGAGACCGTGCTGATGTGGGTGACGAGGCGTTTCCAGAGGCCCGTGCGCTTGTCCCTCATGCCATCGAAGGTTGGCAGCATCAAGGCGACCGCGAGCGAGATGACCGGAAAGAACAGGGTCTGGATGATGTACGACGTCTCCAGTCCTGGAACGCCAGCATAGATGTAGAGCGAGATCCCGACCCCGAACATCGCGCTCTGCCGAGTGAACCTCTGGATCGACATCCACACGGCGGGAAAGAAGTTCTTGATGAAGACGGCGCAAACGCCATACATCAACGAATCGAGTCGAGCGATGGTCACCATTCTGAGCTGGAAGTTGAACGCGTCCCAGTCCGGATAGGGAGCGCGAAACAGCTTTATGAGGAACGGGACGATCACAAAGATTCCGATTGTGGCGGCCATGCTTCGGACCGGGTCTCGCCATCGGCGATGAATGAACAGGAAGAGCAGAGGGAAAAGAAGGTAGAAGTACTCCTCGATCGTGAGACTCCACGACAGGAGAAAAAAGTCCGGACCGCGCCAGGCGAAGTTCTGAAGAAAGACGAGGAACTCGAGGTGATCTCTGAGGCGAGACGGACCGGTCCAATCATAGGACAGGTAGATGAAGAAGAAGAGATAGTACAAGGGCAAGGTTCGAAGCCAGCGCCGAGACCAGAAGCCGAGCAGATCTCGGAGGGTCTCGAATCTGTTCTTCTTGATGAGGTCGATGATGATGCCGCCGATCAAGAACCCGCTCAGCACAAAGAATATTTCCACACCAAGAACCCCCAGGCGGCCGAAGTACTTCAGACAGTCCGGTGGGTGGGAATGCTGGAGCATGTGGCCGAATACCACGAGCAATACAGCCACGGCTCTCATGAGATCCAATCCAAAGACTCGCTGATGGCAATCGTCCGTCATGATCTTTTTCCTCGGCGGAGATTATGATGGTGTGGGTGCTCTCTTCGTTTGCGCCTGCACAGAGCAATTCGAGTGCCGTCCGACGAGGCTCCCCTCTATCCCTGCAAGGTACGATGCGGTCAAGAGCTGGCCGACGTCGAGAGGAGGAGGGGTGCGGGTGTTTGTTCGATCGCTCAAGCTGTCGCGTCAAAGAGACGAACGGACCGGTCATTCTTGATACGGGTGTATCAGAAATGCCCCAGTGACTTCACCACGATCCCAATACCGGGTCGACTCCCGAGTCTTCCCGTGCCTGAGCCCGCAACACCTTCTGATCTTCTTTACCTGATGTCTTGGCGTATGGTCTGCCTCTTGCTGGCTTCCCAAGAGCAACACCGGAAAGAGAGGGATTGATCGAGTGGCCAGGGGGCCGCGTCCTGACACCGGGATTCGATCGCCAAGTCCATGATCAAACACACGCCCATCCTGTATCTGGCTCGGCTGGTCTGGAGTAACGCCGGCACTCACCGTTGGCTGATTGCGGTCTATGTACTGCTTTTCGCCTTGGCGCAGTGTCTATCTCTCACGGAGCCCTACCTGATCGGGCTGCTGTTGAATGCCCTGCAGACCAACTCCGCTCCGAGCCTTCACGATGTCTACGTCTTCGTCCTGGCGTACCTGGGACTTCAGATAGGTTTCCTGGCGTTTCACGCACCGGCCCGGATCATCGAGCGCAGGGTCGCTTTCCACGTTCGCGGAGCTTACAGGAGTAGGCTTTTTCACTACGGAACACAGCTTTCCCTCAAGTGGCACCGGGATCATCACTCCGGAGAGAGCATCGACCGGATCAACCGTGCGGCTACCGCGCTGCATGACTTTGCGAGCAATTCGTTCATGGTGCTCTCGATGTTGCTCCGACTCTGCGGCGCCCAGCTCATCCTGTTCTGTTATCTTCCGGTGGCCAGCCTGGCAGCGTCAATCGCTTCGTTTCTGGTCTGCTGTCTGATCTTTTTCTTCGACCGGTTGCTGTACGACCGGCACAGGCGACTGAACGCCTGCGAAAACCGGATTGCCTCGGCGATTCACGACTACTTCAGCAACATGCTGACCGTCATCACTCTGCGCCTGGAGCCCCGGGTGGTGGCTGAGGTGCGACGGCGCATCGGGCTTTCGCTGCCGTTTTTCGAGCGCACCAATACCCTATGCGAGGTCAAGTGGCTCATCACGAGCCTCCTGATCACCGCGCTGGTCGTCGGTGTGCTCTGCTGCTATGCAGCTCAAGAGATGGCGGCTGGCCGGGCGTTGCTGGGCGGCACCCTCTTCACACTTTTCGAGTATCTGCGACGCATCGGCGAGTCTTTCTACAACTTTGCGGCTCTCCATGGCACGTTGGTGCGTCAGGCCGCTGACGCGAGGGGAGCGGAAAATCTGGAAGAGGCCTTTCAATCGCGGGGCGCTCGGGCGGTTCCGGAGACGTTACCTCGGGACTGGCGTCTGGCCGAGGTCGAGGGGCTGACCTTCAGGTACGCCGATGGAAAAAGCCGAACGCACCTGGACCATGTTTCAATACGGCTGGAGCAGGGCCGCGCCATCGCTCTGGTCGGTCCCTCAGGGTGCGGCAAGTCGACTTTGTTGTCGCTCCTTCGCGGGCTGGAAGTCCCGATCACCGGGCGCCTGTTCTGTGACGGCCAGCCCATGGCAGAGGGCCTTGGCTGCTTGAGCGGTGTGACCACGCTCATTCCCCAGAATCCGGACATCTTCTCCGACACATTGAGATTCAACATCACCTTTGGCATGGAGGCCTCCGAGGATGACGTGAACAGAGCCCTTCAAGTCGCCCGTTTTGAACCGGTCGTCGCCCGTCTGCCTGATGGGCTGGCCACCAACATCGCGGAAAACGGCGTGAACCTGTCCGGGGGCGAGAGACAGCGCCTGGCGCTGGCACGCGGAGTCTTCTTCAGTCGGGACAGCCAGATCATCCTCCTCGACGAACCGACCTCCGGAGTCGATGCCGCCAACGAGCGGCTCATCTACGAGGGTTTGCTCCAGCTCTATCGTGACCGCTGCGTCGTCTCATCTCTCCACAGGCTTCACCTCCTCCCTCTCTTCGATGAAGTCTATGTGATCGTGGACGGACGGATGGTGGAGCGGGGCACTTGTGCCGCTCTGCTTGCGTCCGGAGGGATTCTGGCGCGAATGTGGGCCGCGGCCGAGGCCAGGGCGAGAACCGTGGCCTTGCTGGAACAACGGCAATACGAAGCCGCCGAACGACGGCTTGGTTTTCCGGACCGGCGCGTCGGAGCGTCAACCGGACGAAGGACAGTCCGAACTCTTGGGGCGATGGTCATCGAGGACACACGAGTCCGGAGGCTGTAGTCCGGAGCTTCGATCAGAGCCGGTCCATGCAGAGCCGGTCCATGGCTATGGCCGGCGCGTCGACTGTCTATCGAACTCGCTCCAGCAGAGGTCGATCAGCCGGGTGGCGGAGTCTCTGGCCTCGGGGACAAGTGAGCGGAGTTCCGCCACGCTCTCGGTCACATCCCGCACCTCGGTTCGGATCGACTTTCCGGCACCGCTCTGCTCACCGAAACGCCAAGAGGCGCTTACCGATCGAGAAAGCGTCGACGCAAGAGGCTCCGGAAGTGGCTCCAGATTGGCGAGGAAGGCCCGGAACCGAGCGCGGACGGACCGGTCGGTCTCTGCCTCCCAGGCGTATCGACCAAGGGTCCAGGCGAGAAACCGAAGATCGTCCAGAGGCACCAGTATCGTTCTTCCGTGGTGCGATCGGTTCTTCAGGCGGCCGAGGACCATCCGAGACGCGTCGAAAAATCTCGAGAGGAATTTTGTCTCCTCTTTGGTCACGGAGAGCGGAGTCCCGGTGGACGCAAGTCCCATGAGGGTTTCCGTCGCGTTCGGTCCGAGCAGGGACTCTCTCCCTTGCCGGCACTGCGCGATTCTGCGCGAGGAAGCCCCGCCTTTGCCGCTCACCAGGAAGGCGTGGAGCGCGACCCTGGAAACGAGAACGAGTAGATCGGTCGGAACAGCCTCGATGCCAGGATACGCCCGATCCATCTCGTCGATGAGTCCGGACAGCGAGGCTCGGCTCTGTCCGGACCGAGCGTCGATCTTCTTGTGGCACATCTCGACCATGTCGACGTTGATGTCTTCGGACGGCGACCAGACACACGATTGGTCCATCAACTCCTTGGCCTGCATCAACGCCCTGTTGCATCGGCTCTCGAAGAGGGTTGCGTCGAGGGGGGGCTTCTCGGTCCGTGGAGTCACGGTTCTTCGGACCAGGTACACGACCGTACACGAGAAGAGACCCACGATCGTGGCCAGACACAGCAAAAGGCGGACCATCCGTCGAGTCAGCCACCCTCTGGGACGCTCGGCCTCGTGACGTCTTCTTCTGCGGTTTGCGTCCTGTGCGGAAATCGCGGACACCGAAGGCGAGGTCGCCTTCAGCACCCCCTTGATCCGGGACGCGAACTCTCGTGCGCTCTGGAACCTCTGGGAAGGGGTGCGCTGGCAAGCCTTGACGAGGACAGAGTCCATCTCCGGGTCGACGTCCGGATAGAAGTCGGAAGGGGGAGGCAGTGACGGTTGGATGATCTTCTTCTGAACGATCTCCGCGTCGAGACTGCCGAAGGGGAGTCTGCCGCAGCTCATGACGTACAGGACCAGACCGACGGAGTAGAGGTCTGCCCGGCTGTCGACCGCATCACCGGTGATCTGCTCCGGGGCCATGTACTCCACCGTTCCCAGAACAGAGCCGACCCTGGTGAGCTTCCGGTCGGCCCCATCGAGCTTGACCAGTCCGAAATCGGAGAGGAGCACGCGGTCGCCCGGCAGGACGAACACATTGGAGGGTTTGAGATCGCGGTGTACGACTCCGGCCTCGTGGATCACGGACAGGGCGTCGAGGATCGAGAGGGCTATCGATAGGTATCGATCGCGCGGCAGCCGACCGCCCGAACTCTTCTCTCGTTCCTGGAGGACGGTGGCGAGAGTCGGGTGGGGCACGAACGTCATGCTGAGGAAGAAGAATCCGTCGATCCGATCGCAGTCGAACACCTCGACGATTCCCGGGTGTCTGAACTGAGCAAGGGTCTGTCCTTCGCGATGAAACCGTTCGACCGCCTCCGGATCACCCTCGTGCGAGGACGAGAGGACCTTGAGGGCGACCTCTTTGTTCAGTTCGGAATGAACGGCACGGTACACGTCACACGTGCTGCCATGCCCCACGTGGGCGAGGACCGAGTAGGGACCGAGCTTTCGACCGACAAGTGTCACAATACTTCTATATCCTCGGATTTCCGGACTGTCCATCCCTCGGAGTTTGTCTCCGATCGAGGACAATGTGGCCTCACCCAGAGACAGAGGGATCGATCGACCGGCGGAACCGGGGCGATCAAACCATCAAAGAATGGCTTCATGACAAGCTCCATACGCGGTTTCCTACGAGCTGGCACGCTGTGTGCGAGGACCTGAGAGCCGGTGAATGAATCCCTCATCGAATCTGATGAAGAGGTGGGTCCATGAAGCGCATATTCAAGGCTGACTCCGAGAGCGGGTCGGTGTTGGTCGTTGTCATGGTGGCTGTCGTCCTGGGAATGCTCGGCGGATCCGCTGTCGTGATGAGCACGAGCCACAACAGGAAAGACACTCAGGAGTCTCTCCGGTATTCGGCGAAAGTGGCGTGCCGTGCGATCGCCGAGCAGGCGGCTCTGATGATCCACAACGGGTCGTGCGATCTCATGATCGACCACGCCTTGGGAGAACCCAAGGAGATCCCGTTCAAGAAGGACGCCTACCAGCTCATCCTCAAGAACTCGGTTCGCACGGCCAGTGGAGCCCGGTTTCGGATGGAGCCGAAGGTCTTCATCCTCGCTTCGGTGGTCGACGCGAGCGGCAAGAACAAGCTGGTCCGGTCTGCCATGAACCAGTGGAAAGAGATCTACGCCGAGGTCCAGAACATCGAGGATCCGGCCAAACGCAAACAATCGATCGAGTTCTGGGAGCGAGTCAGGGACGACAAGGAAGTCTCTCAATATGCCAACGCGGTCAAGGACGGAACAGCAAAGGATCTTGTGGGACAAGAAGTGGTGACCGCGGAGAGGGACGAGAACGAAGACTCGTTGGACCTTTTGGTCAATGCGATCAGCCTCAATTCGTTCAGGCCTCGAGACATCGCCAAGAAGAAATCCCTCTTGGAGACCGTGTTCGCCAAAACGGAGCCTGTCGAGAGGAAGGGGCTCGAAGAGCTGATGGATGTCTACAAACTGTTCGGGGAGATCACGATCGGATCTGACGGCGCGCGGGTAGGCAAATTCACGCCAGGCAAGAAACCGTCGGCCGAAGTGTTCAAGGCCACTTGGGAGAAAGGGCTTCGGCGCGTGGGTGAGGATGCTGCGAGCAGAATCCAGAGCTGCGGATCGAATCCGGCGAGCGCCTTTTCCCATCTCATCGGTGACCTGGCCTACAACGAAGAGATCGCGTCCGGGACCGAAGTGAACGTGACCAACCGCTTCATGTACTCCGGCAAGTACGGGGACACGACCACCTACCTCATTCAGCTCAAGGCTGTCTGCCCCTACGAGTTGTCCGGAGGCCGGCTGAAGGGAGAGGTCGAATACACGACCTACAGGCTTTTTCAGAAGGCCCCCTGGGAAAAAGCGATCATCGGCGCCAGCAAGTCGCTGGTCAAGGACCTCATCAAGCACGGAATGACGGAAGATGACATCAAGACGATGTGGCCTCCAAAAGAGGATCCTGAAGACAAGTACTACACCGAAGAACACAGCGTACCGGTCCAAGCGGATTCATCCGTGACATACGATCCGTACGAAGTTATGATGGTACCGCTCAAGGGAGTCCTCCCGAGTTCCGTGGGCTCGAGGCTCTATCCGTACACCCTCTGTGCCACGAGTGGGCGGTCATAGTCCGCGTGGTCGGTGTCCTCGACCGGAACATCGACTCGAAAGGGGAGCTCTTCACAAAAGATGTGCTCTAAGGATGCTCTCAGGGTGTTGAGGAAAAGGCCTGTTCGAGGTTTCGAGATGGTCGCTAGGTCTCTCCTGGAGGAATCTTACTCCGGCAGGCTCCAAGCGAGGAATCGAGCTCCCCTGAGGCTCTCGGCGAAGCGAGCCTTCTGTGGGCGGCGTCGGGCCTACACCATAATCGAGATCCTGCTGGCGCTGGTCCTCACCTCGATCATCATGATGGCAACGATGTCATTCATGCGAATGGGTCAGCAGTCGGTCATCAAGACAACAGACCATGTTGATGCCCGGATGGAGGCGATGCGGATCCTGGACGTGCTCGACAAGGATCTCGAGCGGCTCATCGTGGGCGACGAAATCGACGATCCGGACGCCAACGTTCTCGAACCGTTCAAGCGGAAATGGGATCCCCAGCAAGGGGCCTTCGGTTTCTACGCTTTCCACCATTTCGAGTATGATCCGGACGCCAAAAGAATGATGATGATGGGAGGATGGATCGACTACTCGATTCGAAAGCGGGACAAAGGGATCGGTGTCGATCTCTTGAGAAACGGAATTGCGGTCAACCGGAGCGCGCTCCACGACGTCAAAATCGAACTGCTCACCAAGGAAGATGCCGACAAGCTCGGGGTAATGCCCCAGCACTGCGTTACGGTCACGATCTACCCCCTTGGGCAATGGGACCAGTCGAACAAGAACATCTTCAGCGAGGCGAACGCCATCAAGAGGGTCTTTCACCTCAGAGCGATCGAGAGCCGTTTCGCGTGTCTGATGTCGATCAAGCGAGCGATCGAATCGAATCCCGAAACCGCGCCCAGCGACCCAAAATACAGGGAGATCGTGTCAAAGCTCCCGACTGTCCAGCCCCTCAGCAACGCTCCGCCGGGGCCTCCCGTGATCCTGGCGTGGATGCAGCCCCAGATGGTCATCTATCCGCTTCGTTTTCCCAGAACCGTGATGTTCGACGACAAGACGGCCGACGAGCACAAGCTCCCTCCACCGCCCACGCCCGAGGCGTCGAAGAAGCAATAATCGAGGATGAAACAGGCAGACAACGGATTCACTCTCTTGGAGGTCTTGATCGCCGCGGTCCTCCTCACGCTGATCGCCATTCCGATCTTCAGTCTCCTGTGGACGAGCAAGCACGGAATCGACAGAACCGACAGGAACCGCGAGATCCGCTTCCTCACGGATATGGTCATGAACTGCGCTGAGAACGCCGATTTCGTCGAGCTCTGGAAGAACTTCGGAGGGGACTTCGACGGATTGGGATGTCCGGTCGGACCGTCACAGATCCGGTCGGGGTTGGGAGAGAACAGGAACAATCCGCTCCGCATTGACGTGTGGGTCTTCGAACGCCTCAAGGCCAACAAGTGGACGCCCAAGCTGCAGTTCCGATTCTTGACGAAAAAAGAGCTGAAGCACGACCCGAAGAACCCGATGACCGGAAGCGGGGTACTCCACTTGCAGGCCGGCGTGATCGTGCTGCAGATCAAGGGTGATTTCGTGAACGAAGAGATCAGGAAGGTCGTCTATTGCCCCATGATCCTGGGTCGTCCGGGTCTCGATCTGAACCAGTGTCCGGCGGTCAATCCGGCGATTCGGGATGGGTTGCTCAAAGACTATCCGTGATCGATCCGGATTCCAACATGAGGTCCGTGGACTCGACGAGGCCGGAGAGTGTACCGGAGTGACGCTCGACTCTCGATACCCGATGCCAGGCGCCTGTCGGACTCTCAGTCCGGCAGACTCAGTCTGGAGTGGGTCGGGATATTGCCCCCGCAGACTCCTAGGAATGATGGGGCTCTGCGTCGCGATCCTGGTCCATGCCGCGACAGCCTCTGCCCAGGTCCCCTGGAAGGCCCGCCCGTACGAAGCGAAGCCCGTGAACCGTCCGGGAATCCTGGAGGGTCGAATCGTCTTTCAGGGCCGCCCACCACCCCCCAAAAAGCTGACGATCGTGGCCGATTTCGCGTGCTGCGACAAGGCCCCAAAATGGACTGAGAACTTGATCGTGGGAGACAAGAGTGGGCTCGCCAACGTGGTCGTCCATCTCATCGATGTCAGGTCCGGAAAACCGGTTCCGGAGACGACGGTCACCGTGGACCAGATCGAGTGCGTTTTTCAGCCGCACGTCGTGGTGGCGTTCTGCGATAGAAAGATTCGACTCTTCAACTCCGATCCGATTTTTCACAACGTTCACGGATTCATGACCCGTGGATGGTACTCGGTCTTCAACGTGGGCATGCCCACCAAGGGATACGAGGTCTACAAGACCCTCACCGCGCCCGGTCCGATCATGGTGAAGTGCGATGCGGGCCATCGATGGATGTGCTCGTACATCTATGCCGTGGAGAACCCATACGTGGCGCTGACCGGGAAGGATGGACGCTTCGTCATTGAAGGGATCCCTCCGGGACGGCACAAGGTGAAAGTCTGGCACGAAACGCTGGGCGAGCTGGTTCTCCCGCTGGATATGCCCCCATCTGGAAGACAGGAGATGAACCTCGAAGCCCGAACCCAAGGGACCCCGAAACTGAGGCTTGTTCCACCAGGTCAGGAGACAGGTCGGACAATCTCCTCCCCGGAGCCATCGCCCTCTGCCTTGCCGGAATCCTCCCCGGAACCGAGGACCCCGTTGGAGCCTTCCGGGCCCTCGGCCGCCCCGTCCGTGGCCGTGGACGATCCCATCACCGACTCGATCAGCGAGGCGCAGGAAGACATGATCCGCTACCTCTCGGTCACAGCGCTGGTCGGGGCGTTTCTACTCACGCTCTACCTGATCTGGCGCCGCGGATCAAGCACAAGACCGGAGAAACCCGGGAGCTAGCCGCATGTCGAAAATGGGCTGTGCCGATGCGTCGACCCGGAGGGAAAATCCTTGCCACCTTGGCCTCCTGGTGTGTTCCGGCCTGGTTCTGATCCTGGTCTGCTGCTACTGGAACCGCATCGCTCTGGGAGGAACGTACGGAGACGCGGACGCCTGGGTCGTCGATCTCGCCCGCCCTGTGTCGGTGCTGTACGAGTCTCTGGTGGGGCCGATCGAATCCGACCCGGAAGGTCTCCCCCAGATCCATCGGATCACACAGATCATCGGAAGCTGGCTCGTGGCGACCGTCGCGTACTTTATGGGAGTTCTCCTGGTCCTGAGAAGGCCGGCCAGCTTCGCGGGAACCGGCTTCGAGCTCATCGTCGCGGTGTCTGTCCTGTGCCGGATCATCCCGGTTTTCTCCCCGCCGATGCTCGAGACCGACCCGTGCCGCTATCTCTGGGACGGGGCTTCGGTGGCGAACGGCATCAACCCGTACCGCTACGCGCCGGCCGAGGTACTGAGCTTCAAGCTGGGAAGGCACCGACCGGACGGGCCAGAGGCCGGTGAACTCGCGGTCCTGGCCAGACTGTCAGACCACCACCGACTCAACTGGCACTTCATGCACATCAACCACCCCGCCGTGCCGACGATCTATCCGCCACTGGCCCAGGTGCTGTTCTCTCTCGCCTACCGGATCGCGCCGGGTGAAGTGATGGTCGAGAAAGCGCTCGTCGCTCTCCTGGACGTGGGGATCCTCTGTCTCGTAACCGCGCTGCTGCCTCTGGTCGGCCAGCCACGGTGTCTGGTCCTGATCTACGGCTGGTGCCCGATGGTCCTCAAAGAGTACATCCAGACCGGGCACTACGACCCGGTGGCCACCCTCTGTCTCCTCGGCTCTCTCTATCTTCTCGTGCGCGGGTACCGGGTCCTGGGCGGGGTCTACCTGGGGCTGGCCGCTCTGGGCAAGCTCTATCCGCTGGTCGTCCTGCCGGCCCTCATCCGCCGGATCGGCTGGCAGGGAACGCTCTCGTGCCTCCTCACGATCCTCCTCCTGTGGGCCCCGTATCTGGGCATCGGGAGCAAGGCTTTCGAGGGGCTCAGGGTCTACAACCGAGAGTGGGTGATGAACGCCTCGGTGTTCTCGTTGGTGAGAGAGAACGCCCTGCGTTATTTGGACGCGGCCCGGGCCGACGCCAAGCCCACCGAGGGGGGCCATGCGCTCCGCCGTTCCAAGGCCGTGGAACAAGAGCTCCAGATCACCAGTCTAGCGGGCACGAAACTCGTGATGGGGCTCATCCTGTTGCCGTTCCTCTGCTGGCTTGCCGTCCGGCCCGATACCACACCACGTCAGATCGTGGGCAAGGCGTTTGCCGCCGTGGCGGCCCTGTTCATCCTCTCCCCGGTGGGGAACCCCTGGTACTGCGCCTGGCTTCTGCCATTCGCCGCCCTTTTCGGCCGGGTCTCGTGGGTCGTCCTTTCGAGCACGATGGTCGGCTACTACGCGTTCTGGACCTTCCACAGCTACACGCTGTCCGTCTCGGGTCTTCCTTGGCCGATCGACCTTCGCCTTCTGGAGTACGGTCCTTTCTTTCTGATCCTGATCGTGGAGGAGTGGATCCATAGGACTGGCCAGGTCGACCAAGGCCCGACAGCGGGTCAGGAGCCGAGTCCGTGAGCTCACCGTTTTTCTCCGTCATCGTGCCGACGTACCGACGCGTCGCACCCTTGACCCTCTGCCTCGAGGCACTGGCCGCCCTGGACTGGCCTCGAAACGAGTTCGAAGTCATCGTGGTCGATGACGGCGGCGAGCTCTTGCCCACGAGAGCCATGGATCGACTCAGTGAACGGCTGAACCTGACGCTGCTCCGGAAATCGCATGCAGGGCCGGCGGCCGCCCGCAATTTCGGAGTCTCCCAGGCGAAGGGATCGATCGTGGTCTTCACGGACGACGATTGCCAGCCGGCCGTGGATTGGCTCAAAGCTCTGTCGAGCCAATACGCTGACAACGCTTCCGTGGCCGTGGGAGGACGAGCGATCAACGGCCTTCCCACGAACCCCTATTCCACTGCGAGCCAGCTCCTGGTCGACTATCTCATCGACTACTTCAACCCGAACCCTTTCGACGCGAGATTTCTCACCTCGAACAATCTGGCCTTTCCGCGCGCGGAGTTCCTTGCCCTCGGCGGTTTTGACGAGACGTTTTTGCACGCCGCGGCCGAGGATCGGGAGATCTGCGATCGCTGGCTCTGGAAGGGGCATCGCCTCGTTTACGCCGAGACGGTCAAGGTCGTTCATTCCCACGGCCTGGGACCGTCTTCGTTCTGGCGACAACATTTCGGTTACGGACAAGGAGCGTTCCACTTCCACCGGCTGCGGGCGCTCCGACGCCAGGCTCCGGTTCGACGGGAACCGCTTTCTTTCTACGGAAACCTGCTCTGGCACCCGTTCACGAGAGAACAGTTCCGCCGATGTCCCGCGCTGGGTACCTTGCTGGCGCTCTCCCAAGTCGCGACCGTCGCCGGGTTCCTCCGGGAGAAAAGCGGAGCTCGCGACCACGGCCTCCGAAAGACGAGGGGCTGAGAGCCTGTGAACAAAGTAGCCATCGCAATCACTGCCGAGGATCGACCGAAAGAGCTCGAACAATTGCTGAACTCTCTCGATCGCGCGAAGCTGAATTTAGAGCCTATCCGAGAATCTGCCGCTATTGCGGCCGGCTGCGGCTTCCCGGAAATCGTCGTCGTCGGGCATTCGACGAGATGCCTGGAGAGCGAGCTCATCGAAATCTGCCATCGGCACGGAGTGCGTTGGGTCCTTGGTCCCCGGAGCGTGAGCGCCAAACGCAATCTGGCCCTTGACCGCCTGAAGACGGAGTACGTCCTCTTCCTGGACGACGATTGCGTCGCGAGTCCGGGCTTGCTGACCTCATACGTGGACGCTCTTCAATCCTCCACGTTCCGCGACCTTTTTGTCGGAGCAGCAGGCCCCGTTTTGCTGGATATCTCGCCAGGACTCCAGGCAAACCTGCTCCGCAGGTCGCGGATGATGGATTCTTTCTCCCTCCCTTGTCGAGTGTCTCATCTGGAATGGGCACCGACCGCCAACCTCCTGGTGGAAAGACGCCACGCGCTCGACGTCGGAGGCTTTGACGAGCGTCACTTCGGATTGCACCCGGGAGGAGAAGACCTCGAGTTCTGCCTGAGATTGACCTCCGGCGAAAGACGCATCCAGGGAGTACCCGGCGCCATCGCCAACCACAACAACGAGACCTGGAACTCCTTTGTCGGGAATCTCCGACGGTTCTGGCTCTATGGGCGGGGAGCCGCTCGAGCCTTGGCTCTGAACCCGGACCGTCGAAGGTTCCAGCTCCGACATTTCGAGATTGGCCTCCTGGTGATCTGCCTCGTCAGCGCATTCCCGATCCTCTTCAAAGGCTGTTGGCGGGCCGTATTCTGGCCCGTCGGATTCGTCATCCTGACGGTCTCGGTCCGGTGGCTCGCGCACTTCCTGCGGTCTTGGAGCCTCAGGGAATCGCTTCTGGACACGACCGCGAGTGCGTTCACGGTGGCCTGCAGCCTGGGACACATCTTCGAAGCCGTCCGGCTTGGAGACGTGACCGGAGTCGTCAAAGGCCTCTCGTCCGATGACTCGCCGGCCGACCGGTCCGTCCCCTTTCGCCCCATGCTCATCGTCACACTCATTGTCTCGGTGGTCACTGCATGGACCGTTTGGTTCCTGTCATGACCCCAAACACCGCATACGCCGTCCGGGTCACCCCCTCGTGGCAGGCCCAGTCGAGGCGAGTATCCGCGGTAAGGAGAGCGAAATCCGTGAATAGGCCCCTGAGCCCCTTGGAAGACTCCGGGAACGCCGGCTGCGCAACCTTGCCCCTCACGGTCGTGGTCTGCACCTTCAACCGTGCCCCAAGACTTCGCGACTGCCTGGAGTCCCTCATGGACCAGACTGAACCGCGTGAGTCCTTCGAAGTCATCGTGGTCGACAACGGTTCGTCCGACGCGACAAAGGAGGTGGCGGACTCGTTTCACTCGAGGTGGAAGGGAGTTCGCAGGGTCGTCGAGCCCGTTCAAGGGCTGAGCCACGCCAGGAATCGAGGGGTTCGGGAAGCGTTCGGGTCCGCCATCGCCTTCATCGACGACGACGCGCGAGCAGACCGTGACTGGGTCAGGACGATCATCGGGTTTTACCAGAGACATCCCACGGTCGATGCCGTGGGAGGGCTCGTGGATCCCATCGCCCCCTCGAAGCACTGGGTTCCCCGAGATCTCGAGCGCCATGACCTCGGAGAGGGAGAGTTTCCTATCATGGCTGGACCACAGTGGCTCACCGGCACCAACTTCTCGGTCCAGCGCGAACGACTGTGCGGACTGGGAGGCTTTGATCCCACTCTGGGGATGATGGGGAACCGCTTGGGTTACGGGGAGGAGGTCCATCTCCAACGGCGACTTTGTCTCGACGGCGGAGTCATCTACTATTCGAGCGCCATCCGGGTCTTCCATGGGTACACACGGACGGACCGGATGCTCCCGTGGGCCTTTGCCGCGACCTACCAAAAAGGCTGCCAGCACCATCGGACACTGCTCGAGCCCCCCGCGGTAGGGCGGGAGTTTCGGATCCTCCTCAAAGGCCTGGCGCTCATCGTTCGTAACGGCCTGACTCTGGAACGTAAGACGATCCGGGATCGTTTATACGGAGCGTTTCGGGAGTTTCTGTACGCCCTGGGCAGATGTCGGTCGACCCTTGCGCTCCTGCTGACACCGGACGATCCGCTCTGGACGCTTGCGGCGAACCGTCTCCAGAAAGATCCTGGAGGGCCAGGAGGGCCGCTCCCCTGGCATACTCCTCGCCGTCATTGTCCACCACGAAAGTCTTGATAGGTTCCGACAATGACACCGACTCGAACACGCATGTGTTCCTCCCTTGTCCGTTGGTTGTCCTGCTACGGCCAGGAGGTGACCCTTGTCGCGCTCGTCGCAGAGCTGAATTGCCGCACGGCTCGATCAGGGAGCTCGGTTCCGTCGTTTGTGATGATCTTCACCTCTTTGGCCTGGGAATCCCTGCGGATCTCGGAAGACCGATCGCTGATTGCTCCACCGTTCGATAGGAAGTTCGATAGGGGTCCGATTCGGAGAAGGGGGCGCCAGGAGGTGGATGTGGGGATGAGCATCGAGAAGAGAACCGAAGGTCTGGATGGCAGCCACGGCTCCAGGCTGACCACCCGGCTGAGCACAAGCTGCTCGGAGCGCCTTGCGTACCGTGAGGTAGGCGGCGCGGGTCTTGCAGGAGCACTTACCATCAGCCACCGCATTCGACGTCATGCAAAGTGGCAGAAATCAGCATTTGGCTCTGGAAGCGGCTTCCCACTTTTGGATTTGCTCCCGCTCGGAGCCGGAGCGCAGGGGGTGTCTTGACATGGCCACATCCTCATGGCTATATTATTGATAGTATGAGGTCGATCGCCGCTGGCAAGTTCAAGGATCAGTGCCTGAAGCTCTTGGACCAAGTTCGAGAGAGACGTCAGGTTATCGTCGTTACCAAACGGGGACGACCGATCGCGAAGCTAGTCCCTTTTACGGAGCCCGACGACCGGAATTCCCTGGAGGGAAGCATTCTCGCGGAGAGTGGTGACCCCTACAGCACGGAAGAGTCGTGGGATGCTGACGTTCCTTGATACCCATGCCTGGCTCTGGTGGGTGACCAAAGACCGTCGCCTCCCTCCCCGTCTGCATCAGTCCCTCGATGAGATGGCATTGACGGACGGCGTTTGGATCTCAGCGATCTCGATTTGGGAGATCGCCAAGAAGGCGGAGAAGGCCCGACTGGTTCTGGACCGACCGATGCAAGACTGGATCGATGCTGCCAGATCGAAAGAGGGGTTGAACGTGGCCGAGCTGACCCCTCAAGTCCTCGTCGCAAGCTGTCAGCTTCCACAACCGTTTCACGGAGATCCTGCGGATCAGATGATCGTTGCAACGGTCCGACTGGAGCGAGGGCGGCTCATCACGAAGGATGAAAAAATCCGCGCCTATCCGCATGTCCTCACTCTCTGGTGAGAGACCGAAAGACTCAAGCTCTCGCGAAGTCGAAATCGAGGACTCCCCAGCGCAAGTAGGTCGCCTTGTCCATCGGTGTCCATCTACCGGAAGCTATGACCAGATCACCTCGATCTCGATCCGGACGCCCCTCGTTGCTGAGCCTCGTGGTGTCTACATCCGGAGAAGGGGGCGCCAGGAGGTCTCGAGGGCGGGGAAAAACGAGAGAAAGGCCATAGTCGAGTGAAGAAGACTTCACCTCTTCGGCGGGTTCGTGAACTGCGCTGTGGCTTGGCGGGTTTCGGCGGCCAACCGCCTGATACTCCAGTGCTCTCGACCGGCCACAGCCACCCGGATGCGGTCCTTGAGGCGATTCTTGAACGTCGCCGGGATTCCCTCGTCGGTCAGGAGAACCCCCAGGATGCAGCCGGCCGTGGCCGCGTTGCAGTCGGCATCCAGTCCGAGGCTGGCAGCCAGGGCCACGGTCTTAGCGAAGTCCCCCCGGCCATAGAGGAGGGCCAGAGTGGTCAGTCCGGCGTTCGGAAGCGCGTACACCCAGGCGTTTCTCGGGTCCCGATCGCGGATCGGACCAAAGGTCTCGGTCTTCAGTCGGGTGTAGGCCTGTTCAATCGTCCTGCCCGACCGGAAGTCGTCCAAACATCTCTGGACGACCGCCGTGTGCGCGGATCGAGCGATCGGCTGGGCCGCGAGAGTGGCCCGGATGAGATCCTCCACCGTGCCGCCACCGAAGGCCAGGCTGACCGCGGTCGCCGTGAACTCAGCCGCACGGATCCCCTCCCCACAATTGGATATCGGGGCGTCCCGACCCACGAGATCGATCGCCTTGGCCGGCTCGATCGGGCAGAGGTATCCCCAGAGATCGGACCGGATCCGGGCGCAGAGAGTCTCTCCAAAAGGGCCTTCTCCGGTTTGCGGGGGAAACACTCCGCTCGCCATTGCACTGAGCGCGTACCGTTCGGCCTTCCAGAGGTACTCCTGCGAGAACGTCCTCAGCCACGAGCGGACGAGGTCCTGGGCACCCAAGCTTTGTCCTCGCTCACGGGCAACGATCAAATGCATCACTTCGAACGAGGTGTCGTCGTCCGGCCCAAACCCCCACGTCGAGGCCGGCAGCCCTTTCTGGACGATTTCCACCACCGAGGCGTCCCGGCTCAGCTTCCCCTCGGTGGGCATCCCCGCCTCTCCTCCGGCCGCCTTTCCGATCCAGCCGCCGAGGATCCGCCGGAACACGGGATCGCGGTCGGCCTCCGGCCCGGGTGGAATCTCGTCCGCTGGGGTCGGTGGCGTCTGATCGAGCAGCTTCAAAGGGCCGACAGCCAAACGGTTGACGAGCTTGTTTCTGAGAAAACCCGGACAATCTTTGATGACCAACGATCCGCCCGCCGGTGCGACGTAGTTGGTGGCCAGCGGATCGGTATCAAAGGACGCCAGTGGAAGCACCAGTTTGCGCTCGAGCATCGTTTTCGAGAAGACCAAGTACCGGAACAGAGCCGGCTGCACGTTGGCCTTCGTCGTGTGATCGGACGGGTTTCCAGCCTCCGGGACGGAGCCTTCTCGATCGGGTGTCCGACCTGCTCCGGAAGGAGGACCCCCGACGAGATAGAGTCGAAGCTGGGTCGGAAACTCGCTTCGGATCGCCAGTTCGATCCCTTTGGCCTTCCGGAGATCGATCCCATCGATCTGAGCCACGACCTTTCCGTCGTGGCCCGTGGAGTACCGGAGGAGGACCGGGCCTGTGGAAAGCCGTGATGCAGCCACGTGAGTCCACTCGGTCGTGGCGACGTCCGCGGCGAAAGCGTTGCCGGCGAGGATCAGCCCGAGGATGATCGTCATTCGCATCGGAGCACCATCCTTTTCACTGAGAACTTTTTGGCTTCGGGCGGTATCAAAGGCCGGGCGCATCGGCCCGGAGGAACGGCACGAGGACCAGGGCCCAGAAGGCGACCAAGGAGAGGATGGAACAGACGAGCCATCCTCGCCCCGTCTTTCGGTCCCCGTCGAGCAACTCCACTCTGTTACCCCAGAAGAACCAGAGAGGAACGAGCGTCGACAGACCGAGGAGCAGCATCCCGAAGATGCCAAGGGACGGCCAGTGACGCGGGCTGACGAGACAGTAAGCGCAATGGTGGTTGGCCCATCCGAGCAGAACCGGCGCGATCGTCTCGAAGAGTGCCAGCACCGCGGCGACGACATGGACGAGAGCCAAGGCGCAGGCAGCCCCGATTCTCCACCGGCCCCCGGAAGGACGGAGGACGATCCGGAGTTGGCAGGCGAGCAGGAGAATCGCCAGGCCGAGCGCGACCGGAAGCAGCAGTCGGCCGGCCTCTGATCCCAGAAAGAGTCCCGCGGTCTGGGCCGTGAATCGCGTGGGCGAGGAAAACACCATTCCGCAGCACGTAACTTCGCGGCCCCCTTTGGGATACAAGTCGAACACCAGACCGGCCCCCGAAGCCAGAGTCGAGAGGAGCCCGGCAAACGCGACGTGCCGTATCACTCGTCTGGCAGGACAGAGAATGGAGCCGCTCCTGTATCCGGCCAGCGTAATCAGTGCTGTTCCCGCGGCAGCCAAAGAGACGGGCTCGAGGATCTCGACCAATCCGGACAAGGATGGAGCCACCTTGGTCACACCGTAGACGCACATGGCGCCGGGGGTCAGGGGAACGTAGCTCACGAGCGCCGAGTAAAACAGCGGCCACGACGCAAGATGAATGGCCACGAGCGCCGTGGCCAGGGCGAGGCTTCGGGCAAGACGCAGCTCCAGCTCGTCGGCTCGTTCGTCACCGGGTCCGATCCCCTTTGCCCAGACGACGAGCAACGCCACGCCGATCAAAATCCCAAGACCCGAGAGAAACGCATGGAGAACCGCCGGAGGGGTGATGATCATGTGGAAAAACCTCTCTTAAGTCTCGCTGCTCCTCGCCTCGAGACAGGTCGTCCAACGGGCCAGAGCCCGCACCGATGGGTCGTGGGAGGCCACGATGACAAGTCGCCCGGTCTGGGCCATCCGGTCGAGGATCGAAAGAACCTTCTCGGAGTTCGCCGCGTCGATCTGCGACGTGGGTTCGTCGATCAGCAGGATGGGTGGGTCACGGAGCAGAGCCCTTGCCAGACACGCACGCTGGAGTTCGCCGCCGGAAAGCTGTTCCGGAAGGTGATCCAGCCGGCCGGCAAGTCCAAATTCCGAAAGCCAATAAAAAGCGATCTCACGCCGTTCCCACACACCGATCCCATCAGGGATGAACGAGAGTGACACATTGGCCCACACAGGCAAGCGGGGAAGCATTGCGGATCTCTGGAAGAGGAAGCCTATCTCCCGTCGACGGTGGAGGGCGAGCTCGAGATCGGAGCGGGACTCGAGGGAACGTCCATCCACCAGGACTTCGCCCCGCGTGGGTCGGTCCATTCCGCCCAGGATCGAGAGAAGCGTCGTCTTGCCCGATCCGGACGGACCCCACAGCAGGTGGATGCCGCCGGACGAAAAACTCGCGTCGAGCCCGTTCAAGGCCACGACAGTCTCTCCTCCGGCAACACGGAACAGCTTGGTGAGCGCTCGGGTCTCGATCCTTCGGGGAAGGACGATCCCCGGTCCCAGGCCCTCTGTTCGGTCATCGCTCATTGCAGGGCCTCCACCGGAGACACAGTGGCTGCCCTGTACGACGTGGGGACCGCCCCGGTCGCGAGGAGAACAAACGAGAATCCGGTTGCGATCAAGAGGGGGTCCGGACAGAACCGGGCCGGGATAGCGGTCAGCGGGCCGTGTTCTAGGCCGGCGACGAAGAACCCCGCGATCAGGAACCCGCCGAGGACACGGATCCAGAGCCAGGAAACCAGAAAGGCGGATAACGCCGCGACGAGAGACAGTCCCACGCTTTCCCAAACAGCGACCTCGAGAACGTCGACGGTCGTGAATCCCAGAGCCTTGAAAAGGCCGATCTCCTGCCGTCGCACGGTCAAGCCGAACCCGGTCGTGACCAGGAGCGCGGGGATGGCAAGGCCAAGAGCCACGAGATAGAGAGCCAGGAACGACCCGCCTTTGAGCGTCAACCCGCGATCGACGTAGTCCTCGACGAGCTTTCTGGTCTGGATCCTCAGCGGCATCCCGGACGATCTCAGGTGCGCCGCCGTCTTCAGGAGGTCAGAGGCGAGGCCGGCGGTCTGGTGCAGCCAAACCTGAAGGTCGGTCAACTGGCCGGGAGTCGCGTAGGCTGTCTGGGCGTCGGCCAGGGAGACAAGGGCGAGGCGCGATGAAGCGAGTCCGGCGTCATCCGGCAGGACGCGAGAGACCCTGAGCCGTACCGTGTCCAGATCGGCCAGAGTCAGTTCGCCACCAACCGCGAGTTTGATGGCCCGGGCCGCCGCGGATCCAAGCCAGACCTCACCAGGTGCCGGGGCGTTCCGGAATCGAGAGGGGCCCAGGCCGACCACGGTCAGAAGCGTCGACCCCACGGTGCTGCGCCCAATAATCCTCCCTCGGACGTCCAGGACGCACGAAAGCTCCCGAGAAAGAGAGACGAGACTCTGCGGGATCGGGGTGCTCCGTCCGTATTCATATCCGGTCACGAAGAGATCAGGTCCTTCGGCCAGTGAGACTCCGGCTTCGGCACGGACCCCTTCGAGGACTGCGAGGGCCGAAAGGAACGGAGTGAGGACCGCGACGAGGCAGGCGATCGTCACCCAGGTTCTTGCCGGATGACGGAGCGCCATCTCCACGGCCAAACCCATGAGATTGAGGCGCCGACCCGCGAACGAGCCCGGTCCCGGCTTCCCAGAAGGCCGTTCAGGGAAGCGGGGACCAGGGACTCTGCGATCAGGTGCTCTGGAACATACGGCGTCGGCAGGTGTCGTCACGGCGAGGTCTCACCCTTTGAGGTCTCACCCTTTATGGAAGGACCGAGACGGGTTCCACGACTCCGGAACATCGGATCGTCTTGGTGGACAGGGGCCGCGGGGAAATGCGAAACCGATCCCGTGTGATCCGGAGCGTAACAAAAACCTCCGGGAATCGGCCAGTCGTCCAGTTCGCAACATGGTTCGAGCCTTGGATCGATCGATCGGAAGCTCCAGGCCGGGACAACCGCGGCTCCGAGTCCCAAGCCTCCGAGGTCCCGCTGCAGAAGTCTGAGGTGTTTACCGGGACCATGCGACATCTCCACCCTGAGGACGATCGCGACGACCACGGCGAGAAATGCAACGACCAAGAGAGTCCGGGCAAGGGGTGAGCTCATGAGAGGAGCCAAGCACTCAGAGCGGAGCCTTGGGAACGTCGGGGGCTGGTCCGTGGAAGGTGTAGTCGCGGTCATCGTGGGAAGATCTCCCCTTGGACTGGGCGTCTGGTCCTAAGGACAGCGTGGTCGAGGCCTGGAGTCTTGCTGCCAGTGTACCTGAGACGTGCACCCCCTGAAAGGGCTCTTCTTGACTCATGCCGTCTCGGACGTATAAGGTTCGAGTCGGGAGCTCGATGATACCTCGATTGTCCAAAAGCCACGTTTTGACCCTTCTTCTGCTCGTGTCAGCGGCTTTGCCGGCGCTGGCCGAAGGATTCCGACTGGAGTTCCAGGTCAAGGACAGAGACGACATCCGATTCACCCTCTACACGGCCATGATCTCCCGGAACGACGCTGACGACATGACCCGAGAGTCTTCCAGGGTCTTCCAGAAGTACATGGTCGAGGCCAAGAAGAATTACGCCCAGAAGAAGGGCTACACCGAGACTCTCTACGGAGCGGATTACTGGAAGATGGCCCGGGTGGACGAATGGAACTGGAGGATCATCGATCCTGAATCACGACGGACCGTGAGCGAGGGGGGGAAGAACCGGCTCAGCGGAGTCAGGATAGGAGACTAAAGGCGCGATCGGGGCCGGTCGTGGTCCTCGATGCCGTGTGGCGAAGGGTCAACGTGTTCTTGCGCAATCTAGGAGGAATGTAGGAGGAATGATCGTGAGGAAGGGGTTCTTCGACACTCTGGTCTCGCTCGTTCTGGGCGTCCAGATCCTGTGGGTCCTGACCACCGGGGCCCTGGCTCTCGACCGCGCACCGGCCCGGAAGATGCGCCTTCCCAACGGCCTCGTCCTCGTCGTTCTGGAGGATCACAGTTTCCCCCTCGCGGCTGTCGTGACCATGGTCCGGGCAGGGACCATCGTGGAGACGAAGGCAACCAACGGTTCAGCCGCGTTCCTCGCTGCCGTGATGGAGAGCCATGGCTCCGCGAAGTCGCCGGGCTTGCCGTTCCGGACCGCCATCGAGGCCGAGGGATCGACCTTCGAGTCCATATCCGACGAGGAGACCATCCGCCTGGAGACGAGCTGCACGCCAGCCACCGTGGAGCTCAACCTGAGACGACAGGCCGAGCTGCTCCTCTCTCCCAACCTCTCGCCGGACGCGGTGAACAGTGTTCGCGAGAAGCTCTTGGCCAGGCACGCCCGACGCACCGACAGCCCGGAGGAATCCGGCTACCTCGAGGAGCTCTGCACCAGCCTCGCGTACGGTGATCATCCGTACGGACTTCCCGAGATGGACACCCAGGTGGTCCGACGATTGACACCTCGCGATCTGGAAGAGTTCCGATCGAGTCATGTGAGTCCGGATGCCATGAGGGTTGCCGTGGTGGGAGACTGCAATCCGGACAAGGTGCTCGCGATCGTCCAAGAGCTCTACGGGAAGCTCGGAGCGGCCGGTCAAAAAGGTCCGCGTCCTTCGAACCCGCGAGTCTCTGATCGTCCGCGGGAACGGTTCGTGAACCTTGGCGTGCGGCGTTCGGCCGTGCAGATCGGATTCCTGGGCCCCACGGTCTTTGACGAGGATCTCTACCCCATGATGGTGATTCAGACGCTCCTGGCCGAGGGACAGACGTCCCGGCTCGAACGTCACCTCGTGCACAGGGAGCATCTTGCCCGCAACATCGAGTACCAGGCCAAGTACCTTCCGTCGACTCCCATGTTCTCCTTCGCGTTCACAACCGAACCGGGGTCCGTGGAACCCGCGATCCAGAAAATTCTGAGCGAGATCGAGAGGCTCCGGTCAGGACACGTTCCGACGGCCGAGTTGGAGCGAGCCAAGACCCTCTGCTCGACGCTGTTCTCTCTGAAAACCCAGAAGCGTATCCAGCAGGCCACGTACCTGGCGCGGTTCGATCTGTTCGACGATGTGGCGCTCTTCACCGAGATGTCCGACCGGATCGCCCAGGTCTCGGCCACGGGAATCATACGTGCGGCCCGACGATGGCTCGATCCGTCGAAATACGTCCTCGCCGTGATCGAACCCAAGGAAAGGAAATCCGGGAAGTCCGAGCACATCTGGATCGGGAAGCTGTCCAACGGTCTCAACGTCATCATCCACCGGGACCCTTCAACTTCGGTCGTGGGCGTGGCGCTGGCGGCCAGGGTGCCGGAGGGGGCCCCTCTCGATCAGATCGTGCGGAGCCGGGCCCTGGCGTTTCTCCTCGAGAAGGGGGTCACAAAGGGCGCCACCGGAGAGAAGAATCTCGAGAAGCTCGAATCCGTCGGCTCCCGGATCGTAGGGAAAGGGGCTCATGACGGGATCTCGATCCGGGCCAACGCGTCGATCCACAATCTCGATCAGGTCCTGGCTGTTCTCCAGGAGGTCGTCTTCGATCCGTCGTTCCCCGAACACGATGTGGCCAGTGTCCGACGGACACTCAAAAATCAGCTCATGGATGAAGGGGATGCTCCGGAGACAAACGCTTTCGCCCGCCTCATGTCGACGCTCTATCCGAGCCACCGTTACGGGATCACTCTGGAGGCCCAGACCGCAGCCGTGAACAAACTCACGAGCCGTGATCTCGAGGAGGACCATCGGAAGCTGTTCACTCCGCCGAACGTCACCCTGGCCTTGAGCGGCAACCTGACGTCGGCAGAGATGGTGCCCCGCCTGGAGAGCCTCTTCGGGCAGATCCCGAAGGCTCCCGCGCCGGTGGACAAGCCCACCCCCTTGGCGCCGGCCCTAGCAGCGGAGATCGAGACCTATTCCCAAGGGACGGGAGATGTGTTGGTCATGGGGGTGCGGATGCGACCGGAGGCCCGGAAAGAATTCCCATCCGTCAGCGTCCTGTTCAATATCCTGGCACTCGGGGACGACTGTCTGGCCGTGAAGAAGCTCGAGGAAGCCGGGATCCTGGAGCGACGGCTAAGCCCGATGTTCAGCCTGCGCCGCACGGGGGCGCTCATGGTGTCGCAGTACCTCCTGAAGCCCGGGACCGCCAAGCGCGGACAGGAGATCTTGGCCAACGTTCTCCGTTCCATCGAGACGGGCGAGATCTCCTCGGCCCAGATCGATGCCACCCGGAACAAGATCTTCGGCCACTTCGTGCGCCAATTCGAGGACGCTCGCATCCAGGTGGAGCACTTGGTCTTCGCGGCCGTCGTCTTGAACGAGCCGGACTTCTACGGCCAGCTCGAACAGGCGTATAGCCGCGTGACACCAGAGACGGTGCGAGCGGCGGTGAAACACATCGAAGCGGTCCGCTACGTCCTCGTCACGGGGAAGTAAACCCGCCGTTTCTGGCCCAACCGTGACGATAGGTCGTTGCCTTATTTCTGTTTCGCCCGTTTCCTTGCGCATCGAGCCGTTCGACGCAAGGGGCCTTCGACCGGAGAGAACAGGCCCAACCGCCAATCCGCGGCCGTGCTCGTTCCGTCGGCCTTTCCGGATCGAATTTGACAAGTCCCCAAGCCCGCCTTAATTGAGGTCCACAGGATCAGTCTCGATTGGGAAAAAGGGGATGACTCGCGTGACACACTCAGCTCTCCAAGAGATCGAGGAGCTTACCAGCAGCCCGGAAGGTCAGATCCGAGCTTTTGGCCTCATTCGCCTCGAGAGCTATCTGGAAGAGCTGCTCTACGAGGACATCAACAGGATCCTCGGACGCGCGGTCAAGGATGGGGATCGAAGTGTCGTCGAGCAAGCCAGACGAGTCCAGGCGATCTGGTCCGCCCGAGGATCGGCCCGCTATGGAGCGGAATCTCGCTGGTCCATATTCAGGACTTTCGACTCCCATGCGCTCAAGAGGTTCGACCGTCTCAAGAATGCCGACATCGAGAAAATCCGCGGAGCGGCTTACGACCTGTTGACGCCGCTGGCCGTCAAACTCCATGCCGAGGCTTTTCACAAGAACGACCGACTGCCCGTTGATCGAATGATCGACACTTTTGCACGACTCCAGCTCCCGCAAAGCCTTCCGGTTCTCACCCATCTCGCGAAGGACGCCTTTCTCGTGGAACGGATCGTGTCGGCTCTGGCTTCCTATCAAACCCCGGAGGCGGAAGACGGTCTGCTCGCGATCGCGGAAGACACCGGCAGCCCGGCTTGCCTCAAGGCCACGGAAGAGCTGGGGCGAACGAACAATCCAAGGGTATCCGGTTACCTGGAAAAAAGGGTCAAGGATGTGGATCCTCGGCGGAGAAAGGCCGCCGCCTTTGCCCTGGGTCATCACGCGGATCCGAAGAGTCCGGAATGGCTCCTCTCGACTCTCACGGACTCGAACGAGGAGGTCGTACTCACGGGGCTTCAAGCCCTGGCCCGTCTTCGGGCCAGTCGGGCCGCCGACCATCTGGTCAAACTGGGCAAGAACTCGGAATCGCGGAAGATCAGAGCGACAATTGCGGCCAGTTTGGCGCGCATTCAGAGTGTCGCGACGTTCGATTACCTGCAGTCTCTTCTCGAAGATTCGGATCCGCGCGTCAAGGCCAACGCCATCGAAAGCCTTTCGTTCTATCAATTGACCCAGGAACAGGCCTCGAGGATCTTCGTGTTGGGACTCCGTTCGGAGATTCCCAGGATCAGAGGCAACTCCGTTCTGGGACTGTTCAAATACCGTCCGACGCAGGCGCTTGAATCCCTCACTCTCATGTTCAAGAGCCCGGATCGTATGATGCGTCGGGCAGCGGCCTTTTGCGCAGGACAGATACAGACGCCGGACACGGCTCACTGGGTGACGACTCTGGTCTTGACCGAACAGAATTCGGAAGTCCTCAAGGCCGGGATGAACGCTTTGCAGAAGTTCTCTCGTCGGGAGTCGGTCGAAATCTTCCTGAGGATGATCAACCATCCGAAACCGGAGATCCGGATTTTGGCCATGCAGATTTTGGGCATGGTTGGGAGCGGTGCCCAGATCGTTCCATTGACGAGTCTCTTCCGGAGAGAGAACTCACCCAAGGTTCGAGCCGCGATCGTGACCGCGCTCTCAAAGCTGGGGGGAACCAGCATGTTGTCCATCCTCCCCACCTACCTCAACGATGCCGACGATCGCGTTGTGGCCAATGCCGTGGAGGGGCTCCACAACGCGAACAACATCGAGGCGGTCACGCATTTGAAGCCGATGATCCACCATCGGAATCGCCGGGTTCGCGCCAATGTCATCGTCAGCCTCTTCTCTCTCGGTGAGATCAAAGTCGTCGCTGAACTGATGCAGCTGCTCGAGGCCAAGGACCAGAAGGATCAGATCTCGGGGCTCTGGGCCTTGGGAGCCATCGGTGAAAGCCTGAGACTGGGGACTCTGGATGAACGGTTTCTCATGACCATGGCGCTGACGGACCACTATCGGAAGGTGCCCGATTCCGCCTCATTGTCCGGGAATCGACTTCTGGAAGCGATGATGGAGCTCAGGCCCGGCCTGGTTCCGCGGCCACTTTCCGAGCCGGACAAGTCCGACATCCCGTCTTCGGAATCGGAGTCCGAAGCCACAGACTCCGTCGCGAGTCTTTGGGCCTCGGAGTTGCCGAAGACCCTCAAGGACCTCCATGGGCAACAGCCCTCCGGAGAGTTGTCCCAAGGCATGTCCGAAGAAGAGACACCGTCGGCAACCGAGTCGACGCAAAAAGAAGAGGGCTCTCCCCTCCCCCGCTTCGCTTCGGAGAGATCTTCCTCCAAGATCATCGTTCTACCCACGGAAGAGCAATTCTTGATCTGGGAGAAGTTCATCGACCTGTCCAACAGGGACCCCAATTTGGCGAGCGAAGGACTCCTCCATTTCACCGAAGAATTTCCCGAAGACGAGATCGCCCTGTTTTTGTACCTGAGAGTGCTCAAAGACAGCGAATCTCCCGCCCTCAAGGAGGTCGTTCGAGAAGCGGTCGGTCGGGCCAAGGACTTCTTTGCGCTGTTGTACTTCCTGGCTCGTGAACTCAAGGAACAGCAGGAGATGAGCCTTTCACTGGGACTCTACCTGCAGGTGTTCCGAAGCCAGTACACGGAGTTGGAAGCCGTGGCGCGGATCGCCCAAGAGACGGGCTGCAGCGAGAACCCGCGGCTGGCTATGGATGTATTAAAACAGCTCTCTTCCTTTTCGGGCCTGATCCAGGATCTGGACCAGGAGCTGGGAAGTCTCTACCTGACCGAGCGCTTCCTAGAGCATGCATTCCATCACCTTTATAGAGCCCGCGTCCTTGATCCGTCCAACACCCATGTCGGTTTGAAGTTGGCCTTCATCTGCCGAAAGCTGTCCCACTTCAGGCTGGGGAGGGTGATCTGCAAGTCGATGCTCAACGCGCTTCCGGATGATCATCCCGACTACGAGCGGACCATCAGGATTCTGCGGGATCTCAAGAGTCAGGAGGAATCCGTTCAACGCGGAGACGACACGTCTGAAGAACCGAACTAGAGAGCTCAGTCCCCGCCGATGGTGACGAGTCCGGCTCGACGCGGTGGAAGCTGACCTGGATAGTAGCCGGTGAAGTCATCTCGGATGAGGCGCTTCTTCATCTCTTCCACCTTTTTGGCGGAATACCGGTACTTCTTCTCTGTGAACACATCCTGCAGGTTCATCAGAAGCAGCTTCAGACTGTCTCCGCGGCCGGAGATTTTCGGCAGGATCTTCTGCTTGATCGAGAGATCGAAGGCAACCCGTTCCTCCAGGAGGCCCGACGCGTTGGCGAGAAAGAGCTCGATCTCGTCTCGAATACGATACCCGAAATGGTAATTGAGCGGCTCGAGCATCTTCCATATCTGGGCGATCTCACCGCGCCACCGTTTTGAGACCTCCCGAACCGTGGGATCGGTGAGATCCTTGCGACTCGCCATGAAATCTTGAAACGTGAAGGGCTGCGGATCGGGCGGAGTCTTCTTGACCGACTCGGCAAAGACATCGTCGAGGGTCATCGTAAATTCCAACGAGTTGGCTCGGTCGAGAACCTTGTCGGAGAACGCGAACGTCGTCTCATCCATGTTCACGGTGCCGACAAAGAGCAGATTGGGCGGCCAGTAAAGAACCTCCCCGGTTCCATCGAGTGTGATCTTTCGTTCCTCGATGTTCAGCGCCTCCATGGCGGACAAGAACTTGGCGAAATAGTGCTCCACCCGCGCCAGGTTCATCTCATCCAGACACACGAAGAAGAGGTCGGGCATCCCTCTCTTGAAGGACTGAATGGCGGCGCGGATCAGGGTGACGAACCGCGTCTCTTTGAATGTTCCGCTGGCTTTGTCGAAGAAACCCAGCAGGTCGTTGTCCGACTTCCAGGCGGAGGAGACGGAAATGAGCGTGTAGTGCGCGTTGATCGCCTTGGCGAAAAGCCTCGTGATCTGGGTCTTTCCGGTTCCGGACATTCCCGCCAAAATGATGAAGGGCTTCGTTTTCAGGCAGATGTAGTAGTCCTTCAGGATCTCATCCGAAAAGGTGAACCCGGCGGACTGAATATACTGAATGGCGTTGTTGATGCGAGTCGCTTCGTGGTTGGGCGCGGTCATCAGAAGATGAGTCTCTTGAATCGATCGGTCAGAGTCTCCCGAAGGCCGGCCTCGCACAAGGTCTCGACCAGTTCCTTCCAGGCGACGTGATAGAGCTTACGATAGTCGGAAAGGCTCGCCTTCAACACGTTCGACTCCACCTTCAGGAGCGCTTCGTTCATCTGCCGGATGATCTCCTCGAACCCTCGATCCCCCTGGAATTTGGGAGCCGCCAATTCCTGAACCAACGTCGCGATCTGGTGAGTGAGCAGGTTCGTGTCCACGGGTGTCGGAGAAGACGAGCCCAAACAGGCGTCAAAGGGCACAGAGCCTTGATGGGTATCGTGCGTTATTATATCATAGAAGCGACATCTGACCAACGATCAACGGCGTGTGACGGGCGTTGGCCGGGCGATGGATTTTTGAGGCGGACGTGCATTCACGTATTTTTTCGCGTCGCGGCGACACCCTCTACATTCTTTTCTCTGTTCTCGTGGTGCTCTTCATTCTGGGGATGTCGCTGGGCTGGGTCTACCGCCAGCAGGTGACTTGGGTCGCTCAGCAGGGCCCCCGCACCAGGGCCTACTATCTGGCCCTGGCTGGCATCGAGAAGGTCATCGATCAGATCAAAATCCAGACCGAACAGCCTTTGGTCCGCACCAGGAAAGAGGGTGCGAAGGACGGCCTGGAAGTCGACGAAGGCGTGTTGAGACTCCTGGACATGGACCGTGCCAAGGTCTGGACGAGCGTCTTCGACTCGAAGAACGACGGCGAGGTTCTTCCTGGTGGTCACGTGAAGGTCGTCGCGGAGCTACTTGAGGTGTCCAGGAACGAGTTTTCGACCTTCATCGATCGAGTCGAGAAAATTCCGCCGTCCCTCGAAGTCTATCGAGAGAAACGGGACGAGGAGGACAATCCGGTCCTCGGAGCGCAGCCTCTCGGGGGCTGGTCCGGTCGTCTGAAACTGACGTCCACCGGAACAGTGGAAGGACGCCGGAGCGTGCTGGAGGTCATCAAAGACGTGAAGGTCGTCGATCTCTCCTGCCCCGCTCCTGATCACACGCTTTTCATCCATGGAAAGAAGACGGAGTACATCAAGGAAGGAAGTTTTCTTCTCTCGAACCTCACGCTCCCGCAGCAGGTTTTAGACCTCATCCATGACTTGACCTTGAAGATCAACGAAGTGTTGCGCATCCCGGAGATCTCGGAATCCAAAGCGGCCGTTCTCGCCAACGTGAATCAGATCACCAAGCGGTTGGTCGAGGTCGCCGATGGGGAGCAGGAAGGAATGGCCAGTGACGCGCTCAGGCTCGTCTACGAGCTCACCCAACACGTGGGTCGGACCGGTGGGGATGAGAAGATCAAGGACACGGTGGACAACATCATCCTGTCACTCAATCCTCGTGACTGGGGTCGCGTCCGGACCAACGGAGTCCTCCAAGTCTACCTCCCCTTCTTCTCTCCGGATGACATCATCAACTACTTCGCCGATTCGAACATCTTCGGAGCGCAGCGGCCGGAGGTCGGATATCAGAACCATTTCAATCGGCTCCACGATCCATACCTGTCCGTGTACACCCATTACGAGGGCTACATCTACAAGAACTACCGTCGTCTGAATCCCGTTGTGATGGGCCCTTCGAAGGTGCCACAGGTTGTTCCTCCTCAACGCTACACGATCAATACCCGGATGAATTACGTCCTGAGATATCCTGAGCGGGAGGAGGTCCCCAACCTCAAACGCTTGGAGAAACACGCTGCCAAGTATGCAGCCGTGATCTTCAAGCAACCTGTCTCGATCTACGGGACCAAAGATAATCCGATCCTGCTGGAGGGTCTCTGGTACGCGAGGGAAGAGGTACGAATCGGCGGTCACTACCGAGGTCGTGGATTGATCGTCTCGGAAAAGGGCATTGTCGTCACCGCGAGTCTCCAGCACACGACACCGAAGGATCGGGATCTACTGGCTCTCGTGGCCCTCGGTGGTTCGATCGACGTAGTCCCCCCTTCGGGTCTCGTAATCATCGAGGCCGGTCTCTACGCCAAGGAAGGCCTCAAAGGAACCAAACACAACGGGGTCAAGCTGCTGGGAAACCTCTCGTGCGAGAACCTCAACAGACAGCAGATGCCCAGGTTCTTCGAGTGTCGTTTCGACCCCCGTCTCAAGAATCACATGGCGGACAACATCAACACCTCGATTTCTCGGAAGCACCTTTCTTTCCGGATTCTGAGCGACCAAGCCGTAGCCAAGCCGCGTCGAGGAACGTCTCTGTGAGTGTCCGACCTTCTGGTGATTCCGCTGAGGTCGCTTCTCCGAAGGAATCTGTGATTCGAAAAGACGACGTTGAAGAGGCCCCTTCTTCGGGCGAAGTCTCAAAGTCGCATCCTGTGGATGGCCTCACCGGGCTGCCCCCGGGCGACGTTGAGAGCGATCTGGGATTGGAGGTCTCTTCCGATTCCGCGTCGACCGAAGAGTCCGGAGATGAAGAGAAAGTCATGACGTTGGTGGAGCATCTCTCGGAGCTCCGCATGCGCCTGTTGATCTCCTTGGGAACCATCGCCCTCCTGGCCTGTTTCACCCTTTGGAACGCCGCCAAGTTGACTCGGATGATCGCGTCGACTGCTCCGCGTGTGGAGTTCATAGCGTTGACTCCCGTCGAAGTCTTTTTCACGGAGGTGAAGATCGGCCTTCTGACGGCATTCATTCTGGGGGTTCCCCTTTTCTCTTGGCAGGCCTGGCTCTTCATCCGACCCGGGCTGAAACATCATGAGAGAGCCTTTCTCCGATTTCTCGCGCCTCTCGTCTCGATCCTTTTCGTTTTGGGTGCGGCGTTCGCCTATTGCCTCGTCGTCCCTGTCGGGGTCGGTTTTCTGTCCACTTTTTCCTTGGAGGGAGTGAAGGCTCAGTACTCCCTGGCAGCCTATACATCGTTCGTTCTCTTCTTCGTTCTCGTTCTGGGACTCCTCTTCGAGTGTCCGCTCGTTCTCATCGTCCTGGCCAAACTCGGCCTCGTGAATCATGCCGATCTCTCGCGAAAGCGTCGTCATGTCCTACTGGCCTGTTTCATCGTTGCCGCGCTTCTGACTCCGACCCCTGACATGGTGACCCAATCGCTCGTGGCTCTTCCCATGTGGCTTCTTTTTGAAGGAACCCTGCTCGTGATGAAGGTGATGAAGCTGTGAATTGGGTGCGAGTCCTGGTCTTCTCGTTGCAAGTCCTGGTCTTCTCGTTGATGGTCGTTCCGCTCAGAGCCGGGCCGCCTCTCCTGTATCGCGTCTACGACAAGGCCCCAATCCACACGGTCCTTTCGGAGATTGCCGCATTGGCGAATCGAGACATCCTCGTTTCCGGAGAAGCCTCCGGTCTGGTGACGACTCGCCTGTCCGGAGTCTCCTGCGACGAAGCCCTTCTTGGAATCGCGGCTGCCCATGGGCTCGTGGTTTCCGACGTGTCGGGCCTTCTGATCGTGGCCCCCTTCAAGTGCGCGGTCGACGCTGATCTTCAAAGACGGTTCACGGTTCTGGCTTCCGACCTTCTCGAACGAAAGGTCTCTCTGACCCTGACGATGGCGCATCTTCCGGATCTTCTGAGTCTCCTGGCCAGAGACCTCGACTGGACTCTGATCGTTCGTCCAATGGTTGGGGTCCGTATCACGGCACGCGTCAGAGAGAAACCGCTGTCATCCGTCCTGTCACTTCTGGCCCAAGTATCAAGGCTGGCTTGTGACATTCGGCCACGCACCGTGATTCTCGTTCCCGTGGAAAGGACCGGTTCGAAACCGCGGTAGGTCTGAATCTTGAACGACAAAAAAGGTGATCGCCCCAGAGAGAATACAGCTCCGGATCGACCGAAGGGAGGACCTTTGGGGGAGACCTATCCGGAATTCCTCTCCTATGCGAAAAAGCGTCGCCAACAGGGCCCGCGCTCGGCTGCAGGCCAGACACCCCCTCAAGAAACAAGGCGGTGGACCTCTCGCAGGAACCTGCTGATCGCTTCGATTCTGCTCCTCTTCGCGGTCGTTCTTGGGCTCATCTTCACCATCGGTCCGGAGAGACGACCCACGGCTCCGCCTTCCTGGGTGAGTCGTCACAGACAGAGAGTCTCCCGTTGGATCAATCTTCCCAAGCCACAGGTGATGGGCCAGGTTCCTGACTCCTGGAGTGCCCTGAAATTGGGAATGCGTCGGCAAGAACTGGATCCCATTCAACTGGTCGGCTACGATTCGCCCGATCGATGGGCCGACGTTCTCTTTGTTCCGGACTCCTCCCATCCGGATACGTTCTTCGGACTCAGCTTCCACAAGGATCATCTCTACAAAATCGCCGTTCGTATCGGTGAGGAATCCTCGATTCCGGCGAGTTCCTACGTTGCTACCGGCTCCGCGGCGTATGGGCCTGCGCGAAGTTACGAATATCTGCAGGCCGGGTCTTCCCACATGGTTCTCGTCTTTCAAGCTCCGACCGGTTCCAGGGCCTTGAAGCTGGATGCCGTTCGGAGGGCAGACGATCTGTATCTGAGCGAGGTTGTCCTGATCGATCTCGACTCGGCATCGGCTCGAGAGCTGGAGAACCATGGGCGAACCCGATAGCACTAGCCGGAGTCTCCTGGCTAATGCCATCAAAACGTCCGAAAAGCGCCTCTGAAGGCCTTTCTCAGATTGAGTCGTGGAGTACCTAAAACTAGCTTCTTCGTTGACTTCAGGATTTCCAGAAT
>Ga0074195_1000564_pt1 | contig 68790 bp, 54 predicted proteins | sample EPASupsiteHSE623_FD_64525 | JGI IMG/M metagenome (GOLD analysis project Ga0074195, IMG submission 64525) | Bioremediated contaminated groundwater from EPA Superfund site, New Mexico - Sample HSE6-23 | ecosystem: Environmental > Aquatic > Deep subsurface > Groundwater > Contaminated ...
CCCTGGATAGGCAGGGGTGGCAGGCTTGGCGGTCTGGTGCTGCCGCCCTTCGCAGTCAAGGGGGTCCGGGGGGGATTATCCCCCCCGGCCGCCGGAGGCTTCTTCGTCTTTGTCTTCCGCCTTCCGCCTTCCGTCTTCCACCTTCTGCCTTCTGTCTCCTGTCTTCTCTATCCCAAATTCCTGGCTGCAAACTCCCAGTTGATGAGCTTGTCCAGGACGCCGGCCGCGTAGTCGGCGCGTTTGTTCTGGTAGTCCAGGTAGTAGGCGTGTTCCCAGACGTCGATGACCCACAGGGGTTTGAGGCCGTCCTGCATGGGGTTGCTGGCGTTGCCGGTTTTGACGACCCTGAGCCTGCCCTCGCCGTCGGCCACGAGCCAGGCCCAGCCGCTGGCGAACTGGGCGACGGCCGCCTCGGCCAGGGCTTTTTTGCAGGATTCGGCGCTGCCGAAGGCGGCGTCGACGGCCCGGGCCAGTTTGCCGGACGGTTCGCCGCCGCCGCCGGGTTTCAGGCCGTTCCAGTAGAAGGCGTGGTTCCAGGCCTGGGCGGCGTTATTGAACAGCCCGACCATTTGGGGGTCCTTGGCGGCTTCCAGGAAGACTTTTTCCAGGGGCTGGCCGGCCCAGGGGGACTGTTCGACCAGTTTGTTGGCGTTGTCGAAGTAGCCCATGGTGTGCTTGCCATAGTGGAAACCCACGGTGCGGGCCGAGATGACGGGTTCCAGGGCGTTTTCGGCGTAGGGCAGGGGCGGGGCGGCGAATGCGGCGGCCCGGGCGGCGTCCGGGCGGATCAGGCCTCCGGCCAGGAACATGAGTCCCGCGCCGGCGGCCAGTCGGAGCACCCCCCGGCGGGAAACGGACATTTCGCACGGTACTGGCATGACCATCCTCCTTTGACGCGGTCCGTCCCGGGCGGGGACGGCGCGCTTGGGGTTGCGCGGGCCGGCGCGTGGCCGGCCCGCCTGGAGATGCCCTGTAATGCCAGATTTTTTACGGCGGGGAAACGCAAAAGCCGCGTTTCTACTTCTTGTCGTCGGCCGGAGGCAGCGTTTGCGGCAGTGTCTGCGGCGTCATGGCCGGAGTTTGCTTTTCCGGCGGCGTTTGCGGGGACACGGCGGGTGCGGCCGCATCGCCCTGTTGCGGCGGCGGGGCGGTCTGGCCGGGCCGGACGTCGCCCGGCCGGCCCCTGCCCGGCGGCGGAGGCGGAAAGTCGTCCATATTCGGCAACGGCCCCATGCCCGGCGGTGGCGGCGGCGGGAATCCCCCCATCTCCGGCGGTAGCGGCGGGAAGTCGTCCATATCCGGCGGTGGTCCGCCCGGGCGAGGCGGCCTCATGCCCGGAGGCGGCGGAGGGCCGAAGCGTTCCATATCCTTGCGGCGCTTTTCCAGCCGCTCCACAATGATCTCGAATTTCTCCTGCTGCTCCGGGGTCAGCAGGGCCTTTGTCTTTTCCTTGCTGTCCTCGATGACTTTGCGGACCTTGGGCTCTTGTTCGCGCCGGATGTCGACAAGCTTTTCGGCCGTGCCCATCATGATGGGACGCAGCTTGTCCTGCTGTTGCGGGGACAATTGGAGATCATCGGTCATGCGGCGCAAGGCCGTGGCGGCAAAATGCCTGGGGTCGCCATGCAGCATGGCGAGCGCCCCCCGTTCCGTGAAGTAGCGGGCGCCGAAAACGCCCGTCACGGCCCCGGAAACAAACAGGACCAGCCCGGCCAGCACTTTGGTAAGCGTAGGGTTCATGCCTTCACCCTACACGCCGAGCAGCGAAACCAGCACCTGGCTGTTGGGGTCATAAAATAAAAACCGTCCGATTTCCTCTTCGAGCCCCGAACCGAAGGTCAGGGCAAAGGCCACCGTGGCCGCAGCCACAAGACCTGCTCCGGCCGCCATGCGCCACAGGACGCCGCCGGACGGCTCAACCTGTTCATCCTGCCGGATCGCGGCCATCACCGACCGGACCATGTCCGGGTCCGGGGCCGGGATATCCCGCCCGGCGTGGGCCGCGCGCAGCACCGCATCCAGGCGGTCCATACGTCGAGTTCCGCTTCCGTCCATGGAATCCTCCTTACACGCCAATGACGTCACCAAGCAATTCCCGCAACTTCCTTCTGGCCCGAAAGGCCCGGACCTTGACGTTGGGCACGCTTATGCCGAGCATTTCGGCTGCTTCCGCCACCGGCCGCTCTTCCAGGTGGGTCAGCGTCACCACCATGCGGTCCGTGGGGGAAAGCTTGTCCAGCGCCCAACGCAGGAGTTCCCCGGCTTCCCGGCGCGAGGCGATGTCTTCTGCGGCCTCGCTGGTTTCCAGGGCCGCCGACTCCTCGGCAAAGGCCCGGCACTCGTCGGAAAGCTCGCTTTCGGGGCGTTCCCGGCGGCGGTATTCGGAGCGCCAGTAGTCATGGCACGTCCGCACCGCCACCTTGGCCAGCCAGTGTCCGAACGGGCTGTCCCCCCGGTAGCCGGCCAGGGACCGATAGGCCCGCACGAACACCTCGTGCGTCAGCTCCGCCACCCGGTCCCGGGGGGCGTGCCCCGACACGATGCCGGTGACGCGCCCCTGGTACTTCGTCATGAGCCTGGCGTAGGCATCCACGTCGCCTGCCCGGATTTCCCTGAGGACCCGGGCATCCTCCATGTCTACCAACGCCTCGGCCATAACGCTCCGGGTATTAACGGTCCTGGCCAGCGTGAGTGTCGATCCAGTCATTGACCAGCTCGCGACCGGCATACGCACGATCCTTGATCGGGGGGGGCGGCGGCACGGCCCCTTCCTGCCACTGCTTGCGCTGCTCCGGGGTCAGCACGGCCAGGGCCTCGGCTTCCACCCTGCCCCGCAGCACGGCCAACTCCTCGCCGGCAACGGCCAGCCGGCGGCTGGCCTGACGCACGGCCTGCTCGTTGCCCGGGTCGGATCGCATGACGGCGTGCAGGCCTTCCATGGCTTCGCGCATGGCCCCCATGCCCGACTCGAACGCGCCCCGGCTCTTTTTGAGGATCAGGGCCACATCGTGCTTCTGGGCGTCGGCCAGTTTAAGCGACAGCAGCCGGCCAAGCAATCCCTCGGGTCCCGGGCCGCCCGGACCGCCGGGGCCGGGACCGGGGCCGGGGCCGGCCGCCACGGCGTAGGCGGAACCGATGAGGATGACCAGGGTCAGCATGCCGTATAAAACTTTCTTCATGGGAATAACCTCCCGCCTTGATTGAACGGCGTATGCCGTCCGTTTCGCGATTGGTCGGGAGGGCGGAGGCGGCGGTTACAACAGGCGGGAGCGGAGGCTTCCTGCCCGGAGGACGGGACGGCGGAGACCATCCGTCCTCCGGGCAGGCACAGAGCGTCAGGCCACGGTCACTTCCGGGCACAGATAGACGTCCTGGATGGCGTTTAAGAGTCTGACGCCCTCGTCCATGGGGCGCTGGAAGGCCTTGCGGCCGGAAATGAGGCCCATGCCGCCGGCCCGCTTGTTGATGACGGCCGTGGCCACGGCTTCGGGGAAATCCGCCGCGCCGGATGCGCCGCCGGAATTGATGAGCCCGATGCGGCCCATGTAGCAGTTGGCCACCTGATAGCGGACGAGGTCGATGGGGTGGTCGCTGGTCAATTGCGAATAGACGCGCCTGTCGGTCTTGCCGAAGCCGATGGCCGTGTAGCCGCCGTTGTTGGTGGCCTGCTTCTGCTTGACGATGTCCGCCCCGATGGTGGCGGCCAGATGGTTGGCCTGTCCTGTCAGGTCGGCGGCGGTGTGGTAGTCCACGCCGTCCTTGACGTAGGCGGGATTGCGCAAATAGGCCCACAGGATGCAGGCCATGCCGAGATCGTGGGCCCGGGCAAAGGCTTCCGAGATTTCCTGGATCTGGCGGCGCGACTCGGGCGAGCCGAAATAGACCGTGGCCCCGACGGCCACCGCCCCCATGTCGTAGGCCTGCTCCACCGAGGCGAAAAGGGTCTGGTCGTGGATGGCCGGCAGGGACAGCAGCTCGTTGTGGTTGATCTTGAGGACAAAGGGAATCTTGTGGGCGTACTTGCGGGCCACGCTGCCAAGCACGCCAAGGGTCGAGGCCACGGCGTTGCAGCCGGCCTCAAGGGCCAGCTTCACGATGTTTTCCGGATCGAAGTAGACAGGGTTTGGGGCAAACGACGCCCCGGCGGAATGCTCGATGCCCTGGTCCACGGGCAGGATGGACAAAAAGCCCGTACCGGCCAGCCGGCCGTGGCCGAACAGCGCGGCCATGGACCGCAGCACCGGCACAGGCCGGTCGGTCTGGGCGAAAATCGCATCCATGTAGCCGGGGCCGGGCAGGTGGAGCGCCTCCTTGGGAATGGTCCTGCACACGTGGGTCAAAAGCGAGTCCGCCTCGCTGCCGAGGTACCCGGTAATTGTTTCGATCATCTTCGCCGCCTCCTTTGGCAGATTGCAGGGGATAGTAGAGCAACATGCGGCTCCGGGACAACCAGAAAAGCGTCGCCCGGCCATTGTGCCCGCCCCATGGGCCGGCAACGGGGCGGCCCGGCGGCGATTGCGTCACGACCGTGCGCCCGGCCGGCAGCTGCGGCCTTTGGCGGACGGCATGGGGGTTGCAAGTCCCCCGGCGGAGGTCCGGGACCATGCGCGGCCTTTGTCGTATCGCCTTCGTGCTCCTTGCGGGACTTGCCCTGTCCGGCTGCGCCTTTTCCATGGGCGGCCGGGAACCCTATCCCGTCGCGCCCGGCCAGGGGACCGTGGTGGACACGGCCCGCTCCCAGATCGGAACGCCGTACCGGGCGGCCGGGGAATCCCCGCGCGAGGGCTTCGATTGTTCGGGATTTATCCAGTGGGTCTACGCCCGCCACGGCCTGCGCCTGCCGCGGCGCACCGAGGACCAGTTGCGCTACGCCCGGCCGGTGTCCCAAAGCGAGCTTCGGCCCGGGGATCTGGTCTTTTTCATGCCCTCGGCCAAGTCGCGCAGCCTGCATGTGGGCATTTTCGACGGCCAGGGCCGGTTCATCCACAGCCCCTCGTCCGGCGGCCGGGTGCGCGAGGAAAACATGGCGGCGCCGTATTGGCGCAACACCTACCACGGGGCGGGCCGGGTCCTGCGCTGAGGCGGCAGCGGCCACGCGCCGACGGCGACGTTTTCGCATAATACTTCAAAATAACGATACAGCAAAAACATTCCTTTTGTTTCCGGAGGCGTAGCGCCGGCCGCCGGCGATGCGCAGGAAAGGCTTTGACAGGCTGCCTCATTTCTTTTTAAAAAAGATAGAAACTTAAACAGCCTGTCGCCTTTGGCGTTTTCCGCTTACGCAGGCCCATTCCCCGCACCCGGCGCGGCGGGACGCTGGATATCCTCATGCGCGGCGCATCCCTGCGGCTCAAGATCAACGCGGCCATCCTCCTGGCCTTTGTGGCTGCGGCGGCGGCCTTTGCCGGCGTCCTGACCATCTACATCAACGAACGCCAAAACGCCGCCCACAACCGCACCCGCACCCTGCTGGCCGTCCTGGCCGCCCATCGCCTGGAAACCCTGGCCCCTCTGCTCGATGCGGGCGAACGACTCCCTGCCGCCCGGGACATCCTCAACCGGCTGGTCACTGTGGAAGGCGTCACCGAGGCCGCCCTGTTCGACGCCTCGGGCACGCTGCTGGCCTCGGCCGGCCCGGAAAACGCCGCGCCCCTGGCCCGGGATGCCGACGGCCGCCTGCCGACCGGGCGCGTCTTCATCGTGGCGGACCAGGACGGCCAGCCGGCAGCCACCATGATAGAACCCATCCGGACGGCCGGGCGCGATGCCGGCTTCCTTCGGATGCGCTACACCTTAAAGGACATTGCCGCCCTCAACCAGCACACCTGGATCATTTTCGCCCTGGCCGCCGCCGGGGCCTACGTCTTCCTGGCCGGGCTGCTCAACCTGATGCTGCACCGGTTCGTGTTGCGCCCGGTCGACGCCCTGCGCCAGGCGCTGACCGCCGTCGAGGCCGGCGACCTCGACCAGGAGATGCCGGTCACCACCAACGACGCCCTGGGCCGACTGGCAGCGGCGTTTAACGCCATGGCCGCCCGGCTGCGGGAGACGTCGCTGTGCCTGGGCGAATCCCGGGCCGAGGTCGAAGACCATCGCCATTCCCTGGCCCGCCGGGTGGAGGAGCGCACGGCCGAACTGGCCCGCACCAACGCCCGGCTCCTCGACGAGATCGACGCCCGGGCCCGGGCCGAAGGCAGCCTGTCGCGGCTGCTGGCCCTGTACAAGGCCATCCTGGAATCCACGGCCGAAGCCGTGGTCTGCGTGGCCGCCACGCCGGGACGCGACATCCTGGCCGTGAATCGCCGCTATCTGGACCTGTGGGGCCTGCCCGACGACTGGGCCGGCCAGCCTGATGGCCCGCGCACCATGGCCGTCCTGAACCAACTGGTCGATACGGAAGCGGCCGCAGCCCGCTTCAACGCCCTGATGGGCGACGAGCAGTCCCTGGTCGAAGCCGTGCTGGAACGGCGCGACGGCCGCTGGCTGGAGCGCCGCAGCGGCCCCATCCGCCAGGACGGGGTCTACATCGGCCGGGTGTTTTCCTTTGTCGACGTCACCGAACGCCGGCAGGCCGAACAGACCCTGCGTCAGGCCCTGGCCCAGCGCGACGCCGTGCTCGGCAACACCCAGATCGGGCTGGCCACCACCCACGCCGACATCTGCACCGAAATAAACGCCCGGGGCGCGGAAATCCTCGGCTCCACCCGGGAGGAAATTCTCGGCACGCCCCTGGCCGACCTGCTGGCCGACAGCGAGAGCTATGAAGAACTGGCCCGGAAATACGACGCCCGGCTCGCCGCCGAGGGCTCGATCAGCAACGAATGCACCATACGGCGGCGCGACGGCGCGACAATATGGCTGCGCTTCCACGGCAAATCCGTCTCCCCGGACGAGCCGGGGCGGGACGTGGTCTGGGCCTTTGACGACATCACCGCGGAAAAGAAACGTCAGGCCAGCCTGGAGCAGGCCCGGGCCGAAGCCGAGGAGGCCTCCCGGGCCAAGGGCAGCTTCCTGGCCGTCATGAGCCACGAAATCCGCACCCCGCTCAATGCCGTCATCGGACTGAGCGAGGAACTCCTCAACGGCGAGACGGCCCCGGAGCGCTGCGGCCACCTGAAGACCATCAAGGAAGCCGCCGACCACCTGCTCGGCGTGGTCAACGACATCCTGGATTTTTCCAAAATCGAGGCCGGCAAGCTGGTGCTCGAACGCCTCGACTTCGACGTGCGCGAGATCGTCGGCGAGGCCGCCCGCACCATGGAACATCAGGCCCGGCAAAAGGGGTTGGACTTCATCGTGTCCGTGGCCGAAGAGACGCCGGCCGTGCTTCGCGGCGACCCGGGCCGGCTGCGGCAGGTGCTGCTCAATCTGCTTGGCAACGCCGTCAAGTTCACCGACGCCGGCAGCGTGACCCTGCGCCTGGAACCCGTCCCGGCCACCGACACGCCCCCGGGACGGGTCGGCCTGTCGGCGCTGGTGGCGGACACCGGCATCGGCGTCGAGCCCGAACGGCTGGAAGCGCTTTTCGAGAGTTTCAACCAGGGGGCCGACTCCATGGCCCGCCGGTTCGGGGGGACGGGGCTCGGGCTGGCCATCTCCCGCCAGCTCGTGGAACGCATGGGCGGCCGCATCGAGGCCCAAAGCCGCCCCGGCGAAGGCAGCCTCTTCCGTTTCACGGTCTTCATGCTGCCCGGCAATGCCGCCAACCTTGCCGCCGCCTCCCCGGCCACGCCCGTCCTGCCCATCGGCCGGATCGCCTCCCTGCGCATCCTGCTGGTGGAGGACAACGCCCTAAACGCCGCCGTGACGCGGCTGCACCTCGACCGCATGGGCCATGTCCTGACCGTGGCCGAATCGGCCCGGGAAGCCTACGCCCTGCTGGCCCGGGAACGCTTCGACGTGGTGCTCATGGATATCGAGATGCCGGAGATCGACGGCATCACCGCCACCCGGACCATCCGCGCCGGCGGGCCGCCCGAAGAGCCGGCCCTCGATCCGGGGCTGCCGGTGGTGGCGGTCACGGCCCACGCCCTGGAGGACGTGCGCCAGCAATGCCAGGAGGCGGGCATGGACGCCTTCGTGACCAAGCCCGTCAACTACAAGCTGCTGCAACAAACGCTGGCCGACGTCGTCCACGGGAAAAACGGCGCAGCCCCGGCCGCCCCGCTTCCGGCCCCGGCCATGCTGTTCGATCCCCGGGGGGCCAGGGACGCCATGGGCATCAGTTGGCAGCAGTACGCGGATCTGGCCCAGGTGAGCTTTACCGAGGGGGAACGCCGGCTGGCCGAAACCGCCAAGGCACTCGCCGCCGGCGACTTCGAGCAGGCCCGGCTGGCCGCCCACACCTTCAAGGGCACGGCCGCAACCCTGGGCGCCTATGCCTGCCGGCAGGCCGCCGTCACCCTGGAGGGGGCCCTTCGCGACGAAAACGCCGCGCAAAGCCGGACATTGCTCGACCGGCTGGAACGTCTCTGGGAAGACGTGCGCCGGGCGGTCAAGGACTGGCACATCCCCGACGGCGAAGCCTGACCCCGGCCTGCCCCGGCTCCCGGCCTATTCCGGTTCCACTTCAAAATGGAAACTCCTATGAACTACATCCTCTCCATGTAATTATATTTTTAAAACACAACTGACGTTGTGTTTTAAATGCGGCTATCCCCGCTCCCGGGCCGCAGCCCGCCGCCACCATCTGGCCAGGGCCACCCCGGCCAGATTCTGCTCCAGGCTGAACAAGGCCGCCGGCAACGCCGCCGCCGCAGTGAAGTAGGTTTTGGCCAGGGCCACGCCCAGGCCGGAATTCTGCATGCCCACCTCGATGGCGATGGCCAGCACATCGGCCCGGTTGCGGGAAAAAAGCCGCGCTCCGGCGAACCCGAGGCCGAAGCCGGCCAGATTGTGCAGCACCACGGCCACGATGACCAAGCCCGGAAAGGCCAGGACCGTGTCGCGGTTGAGCCCCACCACGCAGGCGACGACCAGGGCAATGACAAGCATGGAAGCCGACGGCAGGATCACCAGGACCGGTTCCAGCCGCCGGCGCAGCAGACGGCGCAGAATCAGGCCGTCGAGCACGGGAAAGGCCACGATCCAGAACACCGAGGCCATCATGGCCCAGGCGTCCACGGCAAGCCGCGTGCCGCAATACGCGGCCACGATGGCCGGCGTGACCAGCGGGGCGAGCAGGGTCGTGGCCAGGGTCAGCGTCACGGCCAGGGCCAGATTGCCCCCGGCCAGATAGGTGATCACGTTGGAAGCCGTGCCCCCCGGGCAGGCCCCCACCAGCACCACGCCGACCGCCGTTTCCGGCGGCAGATCGAGAACCCCGGCGAGGGCTACGGCCACGGCGGGCATGATCGTGAACTGGAGGACCGCGCCGACGAGGACCAGCCGCCACTTCGAGGCCACGCCGGCGAAATCCCCCACGGAGAGGGTCAGGCCCATGCCGAACATGATCAGGCCCAGGGCCTGGGAAATGTAGGGGGCGATCCAGGTGAAAAGGACCGGCCGGATCAGCGCCAGCGCCGAAAACGCCACTGCCATGGGCAAAAAAGCCCCTTCGATGTACCGGGCGACACGGATAAGCATGGCCGGCATTAGCGCCGACGCTCCAGCCGGTCAAGAGCGGCAATCGCCCGCCCATCGTCCCGCCATCCCCCTTTCACCCCACTATCCAGGAGGTCCGGGGGCGTTCACGACTCTGGCGCTCGTCCAGCCTGCTTTCACCGAACTTCCGCTCCCATCCGTCGCCCCTTCCCACCTCTTTATCCCTCTCCATCCAGGGGGTCCGGGGGAATTCACGACTCTGGCGCTCGTCCGGCCTGCTTTCACCGAACTTCCGCTCCCATCCGTCGCCCCTTCCCACCTCTTTATCCCTCTCCATCCAGGGGGTCCGGGGGGGATGATCCCCCCCGGCCGCCGGAGGCGCTCCTCCTCTTTCTCCACTCTCCCCCTACCCGGCGACAAGCCGCACCAATGCGCCTATAGCGCCGGGGCAGACGGTATCGGCGGTCATCAGCACGGTCAGGCCGATGAGGCCGGCCACGGTGACCCAGGCCACGGCGTTGAACGCCGGCCCGTTGACGTAGGCCCCCATCAGCCGCTTGTTGTTGATCAGCAGCAGCATGCAGATGAGCACAAAGGGCAGCACCACGCCGTTTACGACCTGGGAGACGTACATGACGGCCAGAAGCGGTATGCCGGGCATGAGGATGGTCAGCGCGCCGATGATGATGCTGATGGTGAACAGCCAGAAAAATTCCGGGGCCTTGCGGAAGTCCTTGTCGATGCCGAGTTCCCAGCCCATGGCCTCGCAGATGTAGTAGGCCGTGGACAGGGGCAGCACGCCGGCGGCAAAGAGCGAGGCATTGATGAGCCCCACGGCAAAGAGCCAGGAGGCGTATTCGCCGACAAGCGGTCTGAGCGCCATGGCCGCATCGGCGGCCGTCTCCACGGGCAGGCCCTGGCGGTGGATGGTGGCGGCGCAGGCCACCATGATAAAAAGGGCCACGGCCACGGCGAACACGCAGCCGACGATGACGTCCACCCGGGTATAGCCGTACTTTTCGGCTGTGATGCCTTTCTCCACCACGGCCGCCTGCTGGTAGAACTGCATCCACGGGGCAATGGTCGTGCCGATGAGGCCGATCATCATGGCCACGTAGTCGCCGTTGGCCGTAAACGACGGCGTGACCGTGGCCCGGGCCACCTCGCCCCAGGGCACGTCGGCGGTGACGGCCGCCAGCGGATAGGCCAGATAGATGACGCAGGCCACGAGAAAGACCCGCTCCACGATGCGGTACGAGCCCTTGACGATGAGCAGCCAGACCAGGGCGGCGGCAATGGGCACGGAAATGAATCTGGAGACGCCGAAGATCTCCATGCCGGCGGCGATGCCGGCGAATTCGGAGATGGTGTTGCCGAGGTTGGTGAGAAACAGCGCCACCATGATGTAGAAGGTCGTGCGCAGGCCGAACGATTCCCGGATGAGGTCGGACAGGCCCTTGCCGGTCACCGCGCCCATGCGGGCGCACATTTCCTGGATGACCACCAGTGAAACGGTGGTGGGGATGAGCATCCACAGCAGCGAATAGCCGTAGTGCGCCCCGGCCAGGGAGTAGGTGGTGATGCCGCCGGCGTCGTTGTCCACGTTGGCGGTGATGATGCCCGGGCCGAGCACGCCCAGGAAGAACACGACGTTTCGCCACGAGAATTTCTTCGCGGGGACGGAGGATACGGCTGCGGTCATGGGAAAGCCTCGCGACGGATTTTACAGCGCGGCAAAACGCTTGCGGGTGACGGATTCGGGCAGAAACATTTCCAGCACGGCGTCGGCCGGCACGGTGCCGGCCATGCGGCCGGCATCGTCGAGGACGGGCACGGCCAGCAGATTGTACTTGGACAGCACGTCCATGACCTTGGCCGGGGAGTCGTCCACATGCACGGCCTTGAGGCCCACGGTCATGATCTCGGCCACCGGGGTCTTGGGCGGCGAGAGCAGCAGGCGCTTGAGCGTGACCACGCCAAGGGGCGTCTCGTCGGCCCGGATGACGTAAATATAATAGACGTTGTCGATTTCCGCGCCCACCAGCCGGATGTAGTTGAGGGCCTCCTCGGCGGTCATGGCCGGAGGCACGAAGGCGAACAGGTTGTTCATCAGGCCGCCGGCCGTATCTTCCTCATGCTCCAGGAGTTCCTGGACCATTTCGGCGTCTTCGGCATCCATGAGGCCGAGCAGTTCCCGGGCTTTTTCCTCGGGCAGATCGCCGAGCAGGTCGGCGGCGTCGTGGGGCTCCATCTCTTCCAGGATGTCGGAAGCCTGCTCGCTGTCGAGCTGGCTGATGAGCCGGCCGCCGACTTCGGGATCGAGTTCGCCCATGGCCTCGCCCACGGTTTCGGGATCAAGGGACCCGATGACGGTGGAGACGTCCTTGTGGGGCACCTGGGCCAGGATTTCCGCGATATCGGCCGGATGCAGGTCGGTCAGCTTCTCGCGGGCGACGGTGAGCGTCAGCCGGTCGGCATTGTGGTCGAGCTGGGCCACAAAGCGCCAGTCTATCTCGCGCGTGGGCAGGGCCGCGCCGAAAATACCGGCCAGCCAGTTCCAGAACCGCAACTGGCCAAGCCGCCGGGCCATGCCCCGGACGCCCACGTCCACGGCGGCCACCAGCAGGCTCCCCCCCCGGGTGCGCAGCTTGAGGTCGTTGACCCGCACCACCTTGGCCCCGTCCACATCCACGATCTGGCGGTCGAGCACATCGCGGCGCAGCCGGATGTCCGGGCCGCCGGCCTCGGCCTCGCTCTCGTCGCGCACCCGGGCCGGGCTGGCCGACACCACCACCGGCGTGAACAGGTTGACCTCGCTCCAGGGGATGAACTGCCGCCCGCCGCCGCGACGCACAAAAAGCCCCGACACCGCCGGCAGCGTCTCGCCGGGCACCAACCCCAGATCGTCGAGCCGGCCAAGCTCGATTCCGGACGGGTCGATGACCGGACGCCCCAACACCGCACTCACGTATAACTCGTTCATGACCAAACCTCCCCCGGGTGCGGACGTTACGGCGACCCGAAAAGGCCGCCAGGACTCCGCACGGGCTTGCGCCGCCGTGTCGGCGGACGCGATCATGGGAAACGGGAATCGGTCGATGCGCGGCCAAAGCCGCGTCCGGTCCTACGACGAGGGCCGGGGGCGTCTTGAGGGAGGTTCCTGGGCTGTGGAAGAAACAGTGCACAACCGGCGGGAAACAGGAAAAAGCAGCGCGGCCGCCAGACGGGCCGAAGCGCAAAAAAGGGGTCGCGAGGCGAAATTGTCGGACCGGATGAAGAGGGGGTTCATCGGGCGCCTCCTTTACCGCCGCCCGCCGGCTGGCGTCGTCGGCAGGCTGGGCGCCCCGAAGGGGAGGCAGCGGCGGCGGCGGCCGTGGCGGCAGGAGGCGTCAGTGCAGAAGAAACTTAAAGATTTCGTGTAGCGAGAAGCAACTACTGTACGGCTCGTCCATTGTTTCCTCAAAAGGTTCCAGGATTTGTCTGGCTGTAAGCCGGGCCGCCCGCCTTGTCAACCGGCCAGGCGCCAGGCCGGAAGACAGACCGGTGTTGCCTGGGGCCGCCGCCTTCCGTATGCTCCGTGGACAACCGCCAACCACCCGGGGGTCGCGACCATGGCAGACGACGCCACGCGCCAATACCTGACCTTTTCCCTTGCCGGCGAACATTTCGCCCTGGAATCGCTGCTCGTCTCCGAAGTGCTCGACGTGCCGGGCATCACCTGGGTGCCGCTTTCCCCGCCGCACCTGCGCGGCATCATCAACCTGCGCGGCAACGCCGCCACCGTGGTGGACCTCGGCCGCAAACTCGGCCTCGGCGAAGACGGCCCCGGCGCCGCCACCTGCCTGATTATCGTGGAACGGGACTGCGACGGCGACACGATCCTCCTGGCCGCCCTGGCCGACGCCGTGTACGAGGTGGTGGAAATCCCCGATACGGATATCGCCCCGCCGCCGGACATGGGGCTGGCCGTGCCGCCCCAATACGTCCGGGGGCTGGCCCGCCGGGACGACGACTTCCTCATGGTCCTCGACGCCGACCGCCTGTTCTCCCTGGCAGAACTGGCGGCAGGCGGGGAATAAGAGGGCAGATGCCTCCGGCGGCCGGGGGGGATCATCCCCCCCGGACCCCCTGGATGGTGGGGGCTAAAGGGGGCGGCACGGTTGCAGTCGGACACGGGAGGTCGCTGGGAGGATTCAGGGCGGCTGTTCCGTGAACGCCCCCGGCCATCCTCCTGCTCCCGCCTTTTCCTCACCCTCCATTCCCCAACTTCAACTCCGCCCGTTCTTGCGCCCTGTCCACCAGAGCCGTCCGGGAGGGTTCGGGAGGGGGTGACCCCCTCCCGACGGGGTCCGGGGCAGCGCCCCGGTTCTTCCGCTTCCGCTCCCGTTCCCGCTATCGCTATCGCTTCTGCCCCGCCTTGTGCGCCGTGTGAACCGGGTGGCCCGCCCGGCCCGCCCGGACCGCGTGGGCCTTGCGCGGGGCGTGGGCCGCGCTCTTCCTGGCGGCAGGGGCAGGCGGCGTCCTGGGATAAAGCTTGTCGTACATCATGGCGTTGGCCGTGATGCGCCGCACGTAGTCACGGGTTTCGGTGTAGGGGATCAGCTCGATGAAGAGCTCCTCGCCAAGCGGAGCCAGGGCCTGCGACCACATGGCCACCCGGTTCTCCCCGGCGTTGTAGCCGGCCAGGGCCGCCGGCAGGCTGCCCGCCCGCTCCAGCCGCTCCCGGAAATAGGCCACGCCGAGCCGGACGTTGACGCCTGGGTTGAAGAGGTCGGCCCGGGAGGCCTTGATGCCGATCTTGCGCCCGACGGCCGCGGCCGTGTCGGGCATAAGCTGCATGAGCCCCACCGCGCCGGCCCCGGAAACCACTTTTGGATCGAAAAAACTCTCCTGCCGGATCAGCGAATAGATCAGGTCCGGGTCGATGCCCGAACCGGCCAGGGCCGCCGCCACCTCGCCGGCATAGGCCCGGGGGAACAGCGCCGAACGCAGCGGGGCCAGCCCTTCCGGCGTTCCCCGCAGCAGACAGCCGCCAAACGTCCTCCAGGCCGTGCGCATGGCCGACGGCCGACGGCCGGATTCCTCGGCCGCCCGGATGTGGGCCATGGCCAGATCGGCCCGATCCGGCTCGGAGCGGGCGGCAAATTCCAACAACATCTCGGCCAGTGCCGGCAACCCGGCCTCGTCCAGGGAATGGGCCGTATCCAGGGCGGCCTGGGCGGACGGGGACGACGGCCCGGCTCCGCCCGGACACCGCGGTGCGTCGAGTACCGGCGAAGCCACGGCCGTCTGCCCCGTCCGGCCGAGTCCGGCCAGGGCGGCGGCCGCCTTGCCGCCGTAGTAGGTGTTGGGCCGCCGGGAAACCGCCTCGACCCAGACGGCTGCGGCCTCGTCCGTCCGGCCCAGGGCGGCAAGCGCCTTGCCGCGCCAGTAGCGGGCCCCGTCCAACCAGTCGTCTTCCGGAAAGCTCTTGGCAAAAGCGGCCAGTTCGGCGGCCGCGCCCTCCATGTCGCCGGCAACGTAGCGCAGGATGGCGGCCAGGGACGCGCCCTGGGCCGCCAGATCCGGCGACACGGCCAGTCCGCGCAGCGCCCCGGCCGCGTCCAGGGCTTCGGCAAAACGGCCGCGCTCGGCCAGAAGCAGGGTCAGGTGGCGGGCCGCCACCTCGCGCAGGGGATCGTCGCGCATGGGTGCGTCCAGCACCTGCCGCAACAGTTCCTCCATGCGCCGGATATCTTCCGGCTCCCGGGAACGCCACAGGCAGCGGGCCTCATGGTAGCGCGCCCAAAAGGCCAGGGAGGCCGTGGGTTCGACGGCGGCGGCCCGGACAAAGGCCTCGGCCGCCGCCTGGGGCCGGCGCAGGCGGTAGAGCGCCTTGCCCCGGATGTACTCGGCCCGGGCGGCCTGTCCGGCGTCAAACGCCGTTTTGCGGTCCAAAAGCGTCAGCGCCGTCCCGGCCGAGCCCTTTTCCACCAGGGCCTCGGCCCGCAACAACACGCTCGCCGGCGCATCCGGATCATACCAGCCCGGCTCCCCGGTTTCCTGCGACGGCTCCTGACCCGCCTCCCCTTCCTCCCGTCGAGGGGGTTCGGGGGGCATCATGCCCCCCGACGGGTCCAGGGCCGCGCCCTGGCCGCCGGAGGCCTCTTTCACAGTTCCTCCCGCCCGCTCCTTCTCCAGCAACGCCCTGGCCAGGGCGTCGCCGATGGCGGCGGCCCGGGAAGCGGGCCAAGCGACGGAGAGGTGGCGCAGGAAATCGTCGGCCTTGCGGCGCTGGCCGAGGTTGGCGGCGGCGGTGGCCGCCCGCAGCCAGACCTGGGGAGCCAGGGCCGGGTCGGGATCGGTCAGCCAGGATTCGGCCAGGGCGGCGGCGCGCTTGTCGTCGCCCAGGCGGGCGGCGGCCTCCATGGCCAGATACAGGGCGTCGCGGCCGAGGAAAAACGATGCAGGCCTCCCGGCCGGTCCGGCCAGGGCGGCCAGGGTCCCGGCCGCATCGTCGGCAAGGTAAAGCCCCAACCCCTGGTAGTAGGCGGCCACGTCGGCCAGGGGACCGGGCGTGCCCCTGGCGGCGGCCAACCGGCCGGCCCCCTGGGCATGGCGGCCGCACAGCACCTCGGTCACGCCCAGGGCCACGGCGGCCAGGGCCTCGTTGGGGCCCTGGGGCGTTTTCACGGCCACGCAGGCGGCGGCATCCCTGCCCGAGACGGCCAGTCTGGCCGAGCGCGGCAGGGGGATGTCGCCGGGTTTGCGCGGCGTTGCCCAGGCCTTGGCCGGAGCCGGGACGAGGACCGGTTCTGCGGCGTCCCGGGCAACGGCGGACAGGGGGAGAGCCAGGGTTGCGGCCAGGGCGGCGAGCAGCCCGGCCAAGACCGCACCAATTCGATCGGAGAAGCATGGAATTCCCGGTTTGCACATGGGGTGTTTTCCTACCTTGCCCGGCGTTGGTTCGCAATTTTACTTGTCGCGCTCAAGAAATACCCCCCTTGACTTAATTGGGGAATCGTGACTAACAACCCGAAGTTTTTTAAGGCTGCTTGCGTCATCAGGGCGTCGCGATCCTGGACGCGAGCCCTGCGCGTCTTCCACCCGTCAAGGAGGTCGGTATGTCCTTCGCGCAGTCCTGGGATTTCACGCCGGGCGCCCGCGTCGTTATTGACGATCTGCGAAAGTGCTCCCGTGAATACGAGTGGCTGGAGGAGCCTCACGTCTCGCCGGATGGCGAACGTCTGGCCATGGTTGTTGCCCTGCCCGATGCCGAGTTTTCCCTGTCGGTTGGCGGCGAGGTCTATGAAGAAACCTTTGACAAGGTCTGGTACCCCCGGTTTTCGCCGGACGGCAGGCTGACCGCCCTGGTCCAGTCGGCCGGGGATTGGACCATGGCCGTCGACGGCGAGGCCTGGGAAGAACAGTACGGCTACATCTGGGACACCCGGTTCTCGGCGGCCGGCGACGTCATCGCCGCCCCGGTCCAGATCGACGGCCGCTACGGCATGGTCGTTGACGGCGCGGTCTGGGAAACGCTGTTCGAAAACGCCAACCAGATCGTCCTTTCGTCCGCCGGCAACGCCACGGCCGCCGTGGTCCAGGTCAAGTCCCTGGCGCAGGCCGACATCGAGACGTTCCAGCAGGGTATTTTCAGCGTGGCCGTCAACGGCAAGGCCTGGGAAGAAATCTTCGTCAACTGCTGGAATCCGGCCTTCGATCCGGCCGGCAAACGCGTGGCCGCAACCATCCGCCGCTCCCTGTACGACTACAGCATCGCCGTGGACGGCAAAGCCTGGAAAGGCGCCTACGCCTGCGCCTGGGGACCGGTCTTCAACCCGGCCACGGGACAGGTGGCCGCGCCGGTGCGCAAGGCCGGAGCCTGGGGCATGGCCATTGACGACGTCATGGCCTGGGAACCCCGTTTCGCCCAGTTGTGGCATCAGGCCTACTCCCCGGACGGCGCCGTGCTGGCGGCCATCGTGGCCCCGAAGTTCGGCGAATTCACCGTGGCCGTCAACGGCGCTCCCTGGAACGCCGCCTTCCCGGTAATAACCGATCTGGCCGTGAGCCCCAAGGGCGGCCGGGTGGCGGCGCTTACCAGCGAGTTCAACAAGAATTTCGCAGTGGTGTGCGACGGCAAGGTCTGGAACGGCCGCTACGACATGGCCTGGGCCCCGGTCTGGAGCGACGACGGCGCCCATCTGGCCGCCACGGTCGAGCGGGCCGGCCGGTTCACGGTGGTGTGCGACGGCAAGGCCTATCCCCAGAGTTTCGAGAAGTGCTACGCCCCGGCCTTTTCCCCGGACGGGACCAAGGTCCTCATCCGGGCCCTGGCCGACGGCAAGTATCACCGCATCGTGGCCCCGGTCGCGGCCTTCACCGCCTAGGAGGAACGACATGCACGCCCTGTACGATCTCGCCGTCGGCCCGCTGGCCTGGCTGGCGTTTGCCATCTTCATCCTCGGCTCCGTCTACCGGCTTATGGCCATGCGCGCCCTGGCGCTCAAAAAAGACGCGGCCTTCGTGGCCTACATCAGCTGGCCCCACGCCCTCAAATCCCTCACCCACTGGCTGACCCCCTTCGGGGCGCTGGGGTGGCGGGAAAATCCCGGCGTGACGGTGGTCACCTTCGCCTTCCACATCTGCCTGTTCCTGGCGCCGCTGTTCCTGCTGGGCCACGTGGTGCTGCTCGACACCTTTTTCGGCTGGTCCTGGCCGACGCTGCCCGAAACCCTGGCCGACGCCCTGTCGATCGTCGTGGTGCTGGCCTGCGCCTATTTTCTGTGGCGACGCCTCGCCGTGCCCGAAGTCCGCTTTGTCACCAGCACCCAGGACTGGGTGGTCGTCTCCCTGGTGGGGCTCACCTTCCTCACCGGCGTTTTGGCCTACCATGGCCTTGGCGACAACCTCTTCATGACCACCCTGCACATCCTGTGCGGCGAGGCCATGCTTGTCGCCATCCCGTTCACGAGGCTCTCCCACATGCTGTTCGGATTTTTCAGCCGCGGCTATATCGCCTCGGAATTCGGGTCCGTCAGATTCGCCAAGGACTGGTAGCCACCGGAGGATATGATGAGCACCATTGCCGATCGTCTCATCGAGGACGAGGGACTCAGGCGCGGCGTCGCCCGCCTGACCCCGGAAAAAATAGAAAAGGTCTTCAAGGAACTCATGGCCGGCGAAGGCGGGGCCAGGCTCAAGACCTACGCCGAAACCTGCGTGCGCTGCGGCATGTGCGCCAAGGCCTGCCACTATTACATGTCGCACAAGGACCCGAGCTACACGCCCGTGGCCAAGGTCAGCCAGACCATGTGGAAGCTCCTGGCCGCCGGCGGCCGGGTCGATCCCGAGCTGATCTACCAGTGCGCCCAGATCGCCTACACCGAGTGCAACCTGTGCCGGCGCTGCATCCATTACTGTCCGCTGGGCATCGACACCGGCTACATCATCAGCGTGGTCCGGCGGCTGTGCCACAAGCTCGGCGTCACGCCCCAGTACATCCAGGACACCGCCCACAGCCACTCGGCCACCATGAACCAGATGTGGGTCAAAGACGACGAATGGCCCGACACCCTGCAGTGGCAGGAAGAGGAAGCCCGCGAGGAATTCCCCGGCCTTCGCATTCCGCTTGACGTCGAGGGCGCGGACTTCATGTATTCCGTCATCGCCCCCGAACCCAAGTTCCGCACCCAGCTCATCTATCAGGCGGCCGCCATCTTCCACGCCGCCGGCCTGTCCTGGACCATGCCCTCCACGCCCGGCTGGGACAACTCCAACATGGCCATGTTCACCGGCGATTCCGAAATCATGGCCCGCGTCGAGCGCGCCCACTACGAAACGGCCCAGCGCCTGCGCGTCAAGCGCATCGTCATGGGCGAGTGCGGCCACGCCTTCCGGGCCGTCTACGACGTCGGCAACCGCTGGCTCGGCTGGAAATGGCATCCCGTGCCGGTCGTCCACTCGGTGGACTTCTTCTGGGAACTCATCCAGCAGGGCCGCATCAAGCTGACCCACAAGTACGCCGAACCCGTCACCATCCACGATCCCTGCAACATCATCCGGGGACGCGGCCTCATGGAAAAACTGCGCGAGGTCGTCCACTTCCTGTGCGACAACGTCGTGGAGATGTACCCCAACCGCGAACACAACTACTGTTGCTGCGCCGGCGGCGGCGTCATCAACTGCGGGCCTCCCTTCAAAAACGTCCGCATCGTCGGGAACTCCATCAAGGCCGACCAGTTGCGGGCCACGGGCGTGCATACCCTCATCGCCCCCTGCCACAACTGCCACGGCGGCCTGGAAGACATCATCAGCAAGTTCGACCTGAAGATGCACACCAAGTTCCTGGGCGACCTCATCTATGAACTCATGGAGAAGCCCGAGGCCGAATAGCCCCGGCGCGCGGGAGAGAGAGACATGAAACGATCGCCGCTTTTGCCCCTTGCGCTGGTCGCCGCCGCCCTCTGTCTGGCGGCCCCGGCCCTCGGACAGCAGGATATGACCACCGTGCCGACCGGCGGTTTCGCCAAAACGACCCGCCCGCCGGCGCTGTTTCCCCACGACGCCCACAATGAAAAGGCCGCCCTGTCCGACTGCACGGCCTGCCACCACGGCGAAAAGGACGGCAAACAGGACCCCACGGCCGACACCGCCGGCATCCCGTGTGCCGACTGCCACGAGGCCAAGGCCAAACCGGGCCGCACGCCGCTGATGCGCGCCTACCACAAGCAGTGCATGAACTGCCACCTGGACAAGAAAAAGGGGCCGGTGACCTGCCAGGATTGCCACAAGCCGGCAAAATAGACCCCTCGACGCCTTCCCCGGCGCCCAGGGCGCGGTCGGACAACCGGCCGCGCCCCTTTTTTTTCCTTTCCGGCAAGGACTTTCCGCAACTGGCACCTATTTTGCTTATCTCGCCGCAAGCAAAGGAGACCGCCAATGCGTTTCGCCATCACCGCCGCCCTGGCCCTGGCCTGCCTCGTCCAGGCCATCCCCGCCGGCGCCCAGAATCCGCCCGCAGCCGCAAACCAACCCCAGGCCCAATCCCAGGAGGAGCCCCGGCCCGCCCCGGCCAACGGGGCCAATGGGGCCGGCACTTCCAACGGCGTGCGCCGTCAGGTTTCCGGCGCGCTGGCCCTGTCCTCCACCTCCACCTGCTTTTACGGCCCCCACATCGACATGGCCCAGGGCAAACGCCTATGCGGCTACCATACCCGGGCCAAACTCCTGGACAAGGCCGTCAGCCAACTGGCCGCCAACCCCATCGTGCCCCAGGCCGAACTCTCCGGCACGGACCTGCGCGCCTTTGCCGACAGCCTGCTCAAGACGGCCGTGACCGACGAAGAGGTCCGCAAGGTCGCTGACGGAATGGCCGTCCGCATGACCCTGCGGGCCGAGGCCGACCCCGGGGACCTCGGCGAACGTCTGGCCGCCTTTGCCGCCAATCCCGAACTGCGCGCCGCCGCCGTGGCCGAGACCGCCGCCCGCGACCGGCAGGCCGGCGAGGCCCGCATGGCGGCCGTCCCTTTTGGCGCGGACCGCGAATTCCGGGCCAAGGAAATGCAAAACGACATGAGCGAGGACGCCGCCTTTGCCGACCGGCGCATCGTGACGGGCATGTCCATGGTCCAGGTCAAGGAGTTGCTCGGCGATCCCGGGGCCATCAAACAGGCCGTCATCGGCCCGGAGAGCTACGTCTGCGCCGGTTATGGCCGCGTCTGGGTCGTTTTTCGCGACGGACTGGTCTCCTGTCTGCGCACCCGGCTCGACTACGTGGCCCGGTACGAGACCGATTGCCACTGCGCCGGCAACTACGCCACAATCCTCAAAAACGACTAGCAGTTGTCCGGCTTGACAGAAGCCCGGAACGGTAGATAAATAACTCCGGCCACCCGCTGCAATGCCTCGACGTTTTCCGCTCACTTCCAGCCGGAGGAATCATGAGGGCGCTTATCGTCGATGACGATTTTTACAGCCGCAGTTTTCTTGAATATATTTTGCACCCCTACGCCCACTGCGACGCCGCCGTGAACGGCGAGGACGCCATCATGGCCTTCCAGAAGGCCATCGAGGACGGGCAGCCGTATACGCTTGTCTTTATGGATTTGCTTATGCCGGTCATTGACGGCCCCCGCGCCCTCAATGAAATCCGGGAGATCGAAAAGGACTTCGGCGTCTGCGGCTCCGACTGCTGCAAAATCGTCATCACCTCGGTCCTGGAGGACGGCGAAGACACCCACAACGCCATGTATCTTGGCGGGGCCACCTCGTTTCTGCAAAAACCGGTGGATGAACACTCCATCCTGGCCGAACTGCGCCGCCTGGGCTGTCTGCCGCCGGAATCCGCTGTCTGACGCCGGCCCGGCGGCCGGCCCGACCACCCCGCCATCCTGCGCCATCACCGGGCCCCGCATACCTGATGCCGGGCCGCGACCGTCTGCCCCATGCCGTTTTGGCGTCCCCTGCCCCGGCCGGCCCCCGGCCCTGCCCTCCCGCTTCCTGCTTTGCCGCTTCCCGTAACCGTCCCGTATAGCGTATGACGAGACATGCCAAAACATCTCGTCCTGGCCGGCGGCGGCCACGCCCACCTGCCCACCCTGTCGCGGCTGGCCGACTTTCAGGCCGCCGGCATCGCGGTAACCTGCATCGCGCCCGGGCCGTACCTCGCCTACTCCGGCATGGGGCCGGGACTCCTGGCCGGCCGCTACGCCCTGGACGAACTGCGCGCCGCCATTGAAAGGATGATGATGGCGCAGGGGGAATGCCTCCGGCGGCCAGGAGAGGCGCTGCCTCTCCTGGACCTCTCCGCCGGGGGGGATCATCCCCCCCGGACCCCCTGGATAGGTGGAGGGGGAGCAGGCGGGGCGCAACAATGTATGGGCGAGGCGACAAGGGAGAGAGAAGGCCAAAGCCGTGAAAACCCCCGGACTCCCTGGACAAGTGGGGGGATGGCAGGCGGGGCGCAACAATGTATGGGCGAGGCGACATGGCGAAAGGAAGACAGGACGCCGGGTTGCCGCTTCCTGCGGGGACGGGTGGTCGGGATTGCCCCGGAAAGGCGGCGGCTGTTCCTGGCCGACGGCCGGGAGCTGGCCTACGATGCCGTGAGCTTCGGCATCGGCAGCACGGTGGCGGAGACGCTTGTTGCCGAAGACAGCCCGGAGACAGCCGTCTACACGGTCAAGCCCATCGAAAACCTGCTGCTGGCCCGCCAGGACATCCTGGCCCGGGTTGCCGCCGGAAACGCGCCCCGGGTGGTGGTGGCCGGCGGCGGCCCGGCCGGCTTCGAGGTGGCGGGCTGCGCCCTGGGACTTCTGGCCGGGCTCGGCGTGGATGCGCCGTCCGTGGCCGTGGCCGCGCCCCGGGGGCTGCTCCCGGACTGGCCGGCCAGGGGACGGCGGCTGGCGGGCACGTCCCTGGCCCGTCGCGGCGGGGTCGTCGTGCCGGCCCGCCTCGTCCGCCTGGAAGGCGGCCAAGCCGTGTTCGACGACGGTTCGCGCCGGCCCTGCGACGTGCTGCTTGCAGCCACAGGCACGCGGCCGCCGGCAATCTTCCGGGAATGCGGGCTGTCGGCCGCCCCCGACGGCGGGCTGACCGTCAACGCCTGCCTGCAAAGCCCGTTTTTTCCGGAGGTGTTCGGCGGCGGCGACTGCATCCATTTCGGGCCCAAGCCCCTGCCCCGGGCCGGCGTCTATGCCGTGCGCCAGGGGCCGGTGCTGCGCGCCAACCTGCTGGCCGCGCTTACCGGCCGGAAACTGACGCCCTTTTGCCGGACCGGCACGAACTTCCTGGCCCTGCTCAACTGCGGCGACGGCCGGGCCATTCTGCGCAAAGGGCCGCTTGTCGCCGAAGGCCGATGGTGCATGGCGCTCAAGGACGCCATCGACCGGCGGTTCATGCGAATGTTTGCCTGCTGACCGAGGCCGGGGCTTGGACAGGGAAAAAAAGAACGGGGGGTATTTGCAGCCGTCCTTCTGGTCGGGCTTGTGGTCATGCGTGCCGTAGCGGTTCAGGCGGGCATTTCCGCCCCGGCCCCGTCTCCCCTGACCGGGGAGGGCGGCACGGCATGGGCCGGCGCGCCGACCACCGTGGCCAGATCGGCCAGAATCTTCTCCTTGTAACTCCGCACCAGGGGCTCGTTGTGCATGATCATGTCGAGCTGGCGGGTGTGCATGAGCATGTAGCCGATGACCTTGAGCGCGGCGAGCATCTCCGGCTCAGGCCCGCCGCTTATCCGGGCGAACGACGCGTCCTCGTTCACATCAACGGCAAACCCGTGCACTTCCAGGATTTCTCCGACAAAAAGGGCCCGGCGGCGGCGGCGGGAGAATTCCGCCGCCCCGCCCTTGAACTGAAAACTCACGTAGTTTTCCTGGGGCCTGTCGCCCACCAGCGCCTCCACCGTGCAGAAGTGGAACCCGAACCGGGAACTGAGGCACATGTAGTTGCGCGACACCATGAAATAGTTGCGCTCGGCAAAAGACGAATGGCTGGCCGCCTCCAGATGCGGGTTGGTGGAGGCCTGGGCGATGATCGACATGAGCCCCCGGCCGTCCACCGGCGGCGGCCCCTGCCAGGGAATGGCGATGATGCCGTCCCACAGCGCTCCGACCGGGATGGAGCAGATCTCCTCAAGCTTCACATGCCTGCCCGGCACGTCGTGGGTAAACCCGTCGTCGAGGTTGATGAACCACCACTTCATGGCCGTGCCCTTGTACCTGAGCTGCTTGGCCGCCCGCTTGGAGAAGTGGAACTCCTGGCCGAAATTGAACATCTCGGTCACGGACTTTTCATGGCAAAACCTGGTGACGTCATGGAGCGTGGCGCAGTTTTCCGGGGCAAAGGCCGGGACGTTGGGGTCGATGAGGTGCAGGGGCGTGATCTGGTCCATGACCCGGCGCAGGATGGCGTGCATGGGGGTCAGCCGCTCGGCCACGGGCTGGCGCTGGGCCGCCGCCTCGTCGAGCAGTTCCTGGAGACGGCCCGGGTACACGGCCCGGCCGTCGGCATCCACGGTCACCACCGTTTCCGCCGCCAGAAGCTCCGTGGCCCCGGAAAGGCCCATCAGGGCCGGCACCCGGAATTCCCGGGCCACGTTGGCCAGATGGCCGGCCGCGCCGCCCTTTTCCGTGACAATGGCCGCCGCCCGGTCGATGACCGAGGCATAGCGCGGCGGGGCCTCGGCGCCGACCAGCACCCCGCCCCGGGGAAATTGCAGCAGATCGGCCTCGCGCCGCACAATGAATACCGGCCCGCTGCCCACCCCCGGGCTGGCCGTCACCCCGCCCGCCGCCAGCGGCACGCCAAAAGCCCGGCGATCCACCCCGGAAACGGCCGAGGACGGCAACTGCATCAGCTCCCGGCATTGCAGGAACTTGATCTCCCCCGAGGCGTCCAGGGCCCACTCCACGTCCACCGGCGCGCCGTACATGGTTTCGAGCGTCACCGCCGCCCGGGCCAGATAGGTCGCCTGCCCGTCGTCGATACTCGGCTCCAGGGCCCGGGCCCCGGCCGTCTCGGCCCGGCACACGCCTTCTCCGGGCAGGCACACGTAAATCTGGTCCTTTTCCCGGATGTGCCGCTCGGCCAGGACCGGCGGCTCGCCCCGGCGAAAGACGAACTCGTCCGTGCCCACCGAGCCGTCCACCACGGACTTGGGCAGGCCGAAGGCGCTGTGGATGCGGATGGAATCGTCGCGGATGTCGAGGGGATTGCGGGAATAGACGACCCCGCCGGCCACGGCGTCCACCATGACCATCACGCCCACGCACATGGCCACGTCCTCGTCCGGGATGCCCCGGTTGAGCCGGTAGGTCATGGCCTGGGGACTGTACTTGCTGGCCACGACCTCCTTGTAGGAATCCAGGATGTCCTCGGGACTGACGTTGAGCATGGAGGCAAACTGCCCGGCAAAGGTCTGGCCGGCCTCGTCCTCGCCCAGGGCCGAGCTGCGAAGCGACACCGGCGCCGGCCGCCCGAACCGGGCGCTCAGGGCCTCGTAGGCCCCCAGCAGGGCCTCGGCCACGTCGTCGGGGACCCTGGCCTCGGTGATCTGGTTGCGGATCTGGGAGCTTAGAATCAGCAGATTGCGCTGGTCGTCCGGGCCGGCCGACTGGAGCAGGCGGTAGATCTCGTCCTTGAGGTCGTTGTCCTCGATCAGCCGGCGATAGGCCCGGGCCGTCACGGCAAAGCCCGGCGGCACGGGCAGGCCCGTACGCCGCACGATCTCGCCGAGTCCGGCCATCTTGCCGCCCACCTGGTCGGCCTGCTCCCGGCCGGCCCGCTCCAGCGGAATCACCAGTTCCGTGGCCGCCTCGGGCGCGGCCTGATGCAGGCACTCGCCCACCCGGCGCTGGATGTCCTTGATGCGGTTGTAGAGCTCCCCGTATTTCCCAGGAGCGATGGCGTTGAGATGCTCGACGATCTTGTACACGTTGACGGAAACGGCCGTGGAGTGGGCCCGGATAAAGGCCATGCCGAAGGGACGGCGGCCGTGCAGGGCCTCCTCCATCTCGGACATGATCTCCAGGGCCTTTTTGTTGGCCGTCAGGAGCAGCTTGAAGTGGTGGTAGCGCTTTTTGAATTCGGCCTGGATCTGCTCTTCGGTCAGCCCCTGGGCCGTCTCCGACTGGTTGTCGAAAAAAAGGCCCGCGATCGCACGCTTGATTTTCCCGAACACGTCGCCCCCGCATGGCCGGACAGCCGGCCGGGTTTCCGTCCGAATCCGCAATCCTTTGTATCGGTTCGATACAAGGAAGGCAATCGGCGGGCGGCATCCCGGTTTGGCGGCGTTCCGGGCTTATTCGTCGTCGGGCAGAAACGCCTTGATGATGTCCTCGATCTGGCTGTCGGCCACGGCCACCACATCGGCCAGGCGCTTGGGCGGCAGGCCGACGGTGTTCCAGGCGGCCGGGGCGATGGGCGGCACGAACACCTCGCCGCTCGATCCCGGCACCAGGGCGTTGGCAATGACGTCGGCCACATGCACCATGGCCGGCATGGGCAGCCCGAAGACCGCGCCGCCGCCGTGGTGGTGGCGCACCGCCCGCTCCAGGCTCTCCGGAAACCGCCACGTGCAAAGCAGCATCCCGCCCAGGGCGGCGTGGTCGAAACCGAGCAGCCGTTGCTCGGCCTCGCGCAGCAGGATGCCCTCGGCCCGGGCCGTGCCCAGGACGTGGGCGGCGTGGCGCGGCAGGCAGCGGTAGAGTACAAGGCGCCCCACGTCATGGAGCAGCCCGGCCACGAACAGCCGCTCGGCGTCGATCTCGGCCTCCGGATCGGCCAGGGTCGAGGCAATGATGCCGCAGCCGATGCTGTGCTTCCAAAACGACCGCATGTCCACGAAGCCTTCGGGCAGGTCCTTGAACACCGAGATGACCGACAGGCCCAGGGCCAGGGTGGTGATCTGGCGGCTGCCGACAATGGTCACGGCCCGGGACAGGGTGTCCACCTTGACCGGGAAGCCGTAGAAGGCGCTGTTGACGACCTTGAGCAGCTTGGCCGAAAGGCCCGTGTCCTTGCCAATGGCCTCGGCAGCCGCCTTGGCCGTGCTGTTGGGATCGTTGAGCACCTCGTTGATGCGGACAAAGACGTCCGGCAGCGAGGTCAGTTTGGGATCGGATTCGATAAGCTCCATGGGCTCCGGAGCCGGAGACCCGGGCGCAGGCGGCAGTTGCTCCGGCGGCAGCGGCCCCGCCGGGAGCAGGCTCCCCGGGCCGCGCCGGCCAAGTATCCTGGCGGCCCGGGGCAGGCACAGGGCAAACAGGGCCGCCATGGCCGGAGCGCGCAGATCGGCGTGGGCAAAGCGGGGGAGCAGGGCCTCCCTGACGGCGGCCAGATCTTCGGCCGGCTTGTCGGGACAGGGTCTGGCGGCGGAAGCCGGCGGGCCCTCGGCCCCGGCGGCCGGGGCATCCGGCGCGGCCGGGGCGACCGCCATGGCCGGGGCCGGAGTCTCGGGCCGGCGCATGGCGGCCCCCTGCGGCTCGTCCCAGACGACCAGGGCTTCGGCCACGCCCCAGACCGTAAACAGGCCCAGGTGGCGGGGCGAGAGCACCGTTCCCCGGGGCAGGAGCAAGATCCCGTCCTCGCGGCGCAGGGCCTCGGCCAGCGCCATGCCGGGAGCCAAGGACGCAAAGGGCAATCGTTTCTTCATGGTACGGCCTCTGCCAAGCCTGGATGGTTCACGTATGCATTATGAAATAGGGCATTGTCGCGATTGTCAAGGCCACCTAGCCCGGGCCGGCGGCAACGTCCGACCCGGATCGCAAGCAAAAATCGTGCCTGAAATACCGCCCTAAATACCTGCTGCGCGATTCCCCATCCCCCAGTATACAGCGCCCTGGAGGTGACGCCGTGCCCAAACCGCCCCTGGCCGTGGTCCTCAGCCTTGACGTGGAGGAGGAAGGCCTTTTTTCCGGATCGTATCCCCGTCACGGAGCCGGCCTGACCAACATTCCCGAGCTAAAACGTCTGGAATTTTTGCCGCGCGAATTCGGCCTGCCCCTGACCTTCCTGTGCGACTATCCCGTGCTGACCGACGCCGGCAGCCTGGACGTGCTGGCCGGCCTGCTCGCCCGGGTCGGCGGCGAACTCGGGGCCCACCTGCATCCGTGGAACACGCCGCCCTTTCCGGACATGCCCTGGCCGGAGCCGGTGTCCACGGCGGTCATGCCCCTTGAGACGTTCCGGGCCAAGCTCGAAAGCCTGCAGCAGGCGGTGGCCGCCTTTGGCGGCCGCCGGGCCGCATCGTTTCGCATGGGCCGCTGGAATCTCTTCCGCCGGGCCATGGCCGTGCTGCCCGAAGCCGGATTTTTAGTGGACTCAAGCGTGGCCCCGCTGCGCCATGTGCCGGGCGGGCCGGACCATTTCCTGGCGCCGGCCGACCCGTACTGGCTGCGCCCGGACGGTTCGCCGGACGGGCCGGTCCTGCTCGAAGCCCCGACCACCCAGCTGCCCCTGCTGCCGGGCACGCCGCGTCTGGCCAGGGCCCTGGCCCGGCGCCTGCCGGCAGGGGCTGGCGACGCCGTGCTCGGCGGGTTCATGAAAACGCTGACGCTCGGCGTCAACCCGGTCTGGATGCCCGAGGCCACCATGCGGCTGGCCGCCAGGGCCCATGTCCGCCGGGGCGGCCGGGCGCTGACCCTGTTCTGGCATTCCTCGGAGCTTTTGCCCGGGGCCAGCCCGCATTTCCCCAACCGGGCGGCGGTGGACGCCTTTGTAAAAAAAGTCCGCCGCTTTGCCGACTGGCTGCGGCGGACCTTTGACGTCCGGGGCGTCACGCTTGCCGGGCTTGCCGGGCTGGCCGGGCCGGAATTTTCCTGGCCGGCCTTGCCGGCTAGCGGGTCTCGTCGGAATAATACGGGGGAGTGGGGCTAGACAGGCCGCGCCCGTTCCTGTCGAAAATGGCGTACTGTCTGCGGCCCCATTTCTGAAGGCGGAACTCCACCGAGGTTTTGAGCACGCCCAGGCCGTAGGTGCAACTGCGGCGGAAATTGATGGACGAGGCTTCCTCGAAGTACTTCGTCGGGCAGGACACTTCGCCGATGTGGAAACCGAAATAGACGGTCTGGGCCAGCATCTGGTTGTCAAAGACGAAGTCGTCGGAATTTTCCCACAGGGGCAGGGTTTCCAGCACCTCGCGGGAAAAGGCCCGGTAGCCGGTGTGGTATTCCGACAGCTTGGCCGACAGCAGCAGATTCTGGCTGAGCGTCAGAAAACGGTTGGACACGTACTTGTACAGGGGCATGCCGCCGCGCAGGGCCGTGCCGCCGAGGATGCGCGAGGCAATGACCGCGTCGTACTCGCCGCAGGTGATGAGGTTGGCCAGGGCCGGAATGATCTTCGGCGTGTACTGGTAGTCGGGGTGGACCATGATGACCACGTCCGCGCCGGTTTTGAGGGCCTCGGCGTAGCAGGTCTTCTGGTTGCGGCCGTAGCCCCAGTTCTGTTCGTGGCGGAAGCAGCGCAGGCCGAGCCTGTTGGCCTGCTCGATGGTGTTGTCCCGGCTGCAGTCGTCAACGAGGATGACCTCGTCCACGATGTCCTTGGGGACGTCGGCATAGGTGCGTTCGAGGGTGGCGGCCGCATTGTAGGCGGGCATGACCACCACCACCTTTTTTCCGTGCATCATGGGCGTGTGCTCCAGGGGGGTCGCCGGATCGCAGGCGAAACGGCGGGATGCGCCGCGTTCCGGAACGGGCGCGGCCAAACGCCGCACTAATCCTGAAATCGGGGGTGCTGTCAACCTCGCGGACCCGGCTTTTCCGGCGCGCCGCCGCCGGACCGGCCGCGCCAGGACCAAATCCCCGCCTGAGGCTGGACAAGGCGGGCCGGCTCCATTACCCAGGGCGGGCCATGCTATCGTCAACAACACCTGCCGCCGGTCCGGCGCCGGCCACGCCCTCTGCCGCCCGGCCGGGCCTTTTCGCCCGCCCGGACTGGGGACTGGCCGCCATCTTGCTGCTGGCCGCCTTTCTGCTGTTTTACAACCTGGGCCAGCGCCCCTTCTGGCAGGACGAGGCCGAGACCGCCTGTCTGGCCAGAAACGTGCTCAAATTCGGGCTGCCCTACGCCACCGACGGGGTCAACGTCGTCTCCCAGGAAGAGGAACGGGAATTTGACAAGACCGGCGGCTACCTGTGGCGCTGGTCGCCCTGGATACAGATCTATCTCCAGGCGGCGGGCTTTGCCGTGGGCGGCATGGAAACCGCAGCCGGCCGGGCCCCCTTTGCCCTGGCCGCCCTGCTCTCCATCTTCTGGACCTACCGGCTGGTGCGCCGGCATTTCGGCGACCGGTCGTGGGCGCTTATGGCCGCCGCCCTGCTCACCCTGTCCGTGCCGTTTCTGCTGATCGGCCGGCAGGCCCGCTACTACGCCCCGGGCACGCTGTTCGTGCTGTGGACGCTGGACGCCTTTTTAAGCGACTGGCAGCACCGCCTGCGGCCCCTGCTCGTCACATTTCTTGGCATGGTGCTGCTGTTTCATGCCAATTATTTGCTTTTTCTGAGCTTCGCCCCGACGGCCCTGGCCGCCGCCTTCCTGGTCTATCCCGAACGCATGCAGCTCAAGCGCCTGGGCCTTCTGGCCGGAGCCACCCTGGCCGTGGCCGTGGTTCCGGGGGTCCTGCTCTACCGCATCGGCCGGCAAAGCGGCATGTTCGACGTGCTGCTCGTGCCGGAAAACCTGATGCTCTATTTTGCCGACCTGTGCATGTTCTGCATCCCCCTGCCGGTCTCGATCGCCCTGTGCTGGCGCTGGCGGCGCTTTGCCGTCCGGCTGGAACGCCCGGCCGATCCGGGCGAGCGGTTCGTGCTGTTTTCCGCCGTGCTGATCGTGCTGAGCCTGCTCTTTCTCGGCATCGTGCCCCAGCGGTTCTTCCGCTACATCGCCCATTTGTTGCCGCTTTGCGCCATCCTGCTGGCCTTTTGCGTGCGCCGGCTGTGGAACTTTTCCCGGGTGTCGGCGGCGATGCTCTTTTTCCTGCTGGCCGCCACCAACTGGCTGGCCGTCTATCCCATGGAACGGCTCAAAATCGTCAACAGGCCGTGGCAAAACGATTTCCGCATGCTGACCTCCATCAATTTTCCCATCAAGCTCTTTGTCGCCGAGCTTGTGCAGGGCTATCCGGACGTCAACACGGCCATTGTGGATTTTTTCAAGGCCAACGCCAGACCCGGCCAGACCGTGCTGGCCGAATACGGCGAGCTGCCGCTCATGTTTTACGTCGACGGGCTGCGGGTGCTGGGCGGCCTGCAAGGGCCGGCGCCCGAAGGAACCAGGCCCGACTGGGTGCTGCGGCGGCGGGTGGTGCGGGTCAACCGCGACCGCTTCCTGTTCGGGGCCCGGGAGTTCACCAACGCCATGGATCTGCCGGCCGGCTACGAGCGCGTGCCCCTGCCCTTTCCCGACGAAACCTTCGGCAACCGCACCGACGACCCCAACCACCACTATTTCATCCCGGTGGAACCGCCCCAGAAGGAACTGGAGATCTGGCGGCGCAAGGAGGGGCGGTCGTGAAGCGCCTTCTCACCCGGGAAAATATCGTGCGCCTGCTGCTTGCGGCGGCCCTTGGCGGCACCATCTGGAAAGGATTCATGAAGACCCCGGAAGCGGCCTCGCACCTGCGGCCGGACTGGTATTTCGAGAGCCTGATCGGCGACGGCGAGAACTCGGCCATCATGAAGGAACGCCACCACGACGTGCTGGAAGCCACGGACAAGGCCGTGCGGGTGCGCCTTTCCGAGCTTCGCGCCGGCGTCTACGCGCCGGCCCCGGGATCGCTGGTGTCCGAGGAATCCCTCGTCCGGGCCATCCGCAAGAACCAGGCCACCCGCGAACGCGCCGTGGACGACGTGCTGCGGGCCGAAGAGAAGCTGGCCCGGGCCAAAAATCTCCAGGCCGCCGGCTGGCGCATGGGCCTGGGCTTCGGCCCGGCCGGGGAGGAGCGGCCATGAGCCGGGCCGCGCGCGCCCTGCGCCTGGGCCTGTGGGCCCTGCCGGCCGGATTCGTCCTTGGCCTTGGCGCCCTGGTCTGGTTCGGAGCCTGGCATTACCCGGCCATGGGGCTGGCCGGCATCCCCAAAACCGACTCCCGGGCGGCCCTGGAAAAGGCCGCCCGGGGCATGACCGCCTCGGAAGGGCTGGTGTTCGAGGACTTCGATTTCGCCAAGTTCCGGGAAGCTCCCACGGCCCGGGACGCCTACGCCTGGGGCGCGGCCCGCTGCCGGGCCAGGGACGGGTCCACGGTCTTTTTCTGGGTCTACCTGGAGTGGAGCAAAAAGCGCGGCCAATGGCTGCGCAACTACAGCCTGGAACTGGCCGCCCCGGACGACGAGATCTATTTCACCCGGCAGCACCCGGGCCAGCTCGCGCGCGCCCGTCTGGCCCTGGGCAAGCTCCTGGGCCAGCTGGCCGCCCATATCCGGGAGGCGCGCCAAGACTTGCAAAGGCCCGATCTTTGAAGTATTGGCCGTTGTTCCCGGCAAAAACCCGGGAATCGGCCTGGCCCAAGGGCCGCCGGCGCGGCGCATATGTCCCGCCCCAAAGCCGCCGCTTCCAAACCACGCGAGGAATCAACGAACGCCATGAGACTGCGCCAACGCTGCGACCACTTCAATGCCCTGCATTCCCAAATTTCGGCCCAGGGAATCAATCCCTATTTTCGTCCCATTGCCAAGACCTGGGGCACCGAGGTCGAGGTCGACGGCAAGCGCCTGATCATGATCGGCTCCAACGACTACCTGGGCCTGAGCCATGACCCCCGGGTCATGGACGCCTCGGCCAAGGCCGTCTACGCCTGGGGCACCGGCCCCGGCGGCTCGCGCTTTCTAAGCGGCAACATGGTCCTGCACCACATGCTGGAAGAACGGCTGGCCGCCTTTGTCGGCAAACGCCACGCCGTGGTCCACGTCACCGGGTTCAGCACCAACATGGGCGCCCTCGGCGTCCTGGTCACCCCGGCCGACACGGTCATCTGCGACCGGGAAAACCACGCCAGCATCTTCGAAGGCATCAAGAACACCAAGGCCCGCCTGGCCACCTTCCAGCACAACGACGCCGCCCAGGCGCTCAAGCGCGTGGAAGACGCCAAGGCCGCCCGCCCCGACGGCGACGTGTTCCTGATCACCGAGGGCGTCTTCAGCATGTCCGGCGAGCTGGCCGTGCTCGACGAGCTGGCCGCCGTCAAGGCCGCCCACCCCGACATCGTCTTCTACCTCGACGACGCCCACGGCCTGGGCGTTTTCGGCCGGGGCGGACGCGGCGCGGCCGACCACTTCCGCATCACCGACAAGGTGGACTTCATCATGGGGACGTTCAGCAAGTCCCTGGCCTCCATCGGCGGGTTCATCGCCTCCGACGACGAGGACGTCCTGCGCTACCTGCGCTACCAGTCGCGCACCCAGATTTTCTCCGCCGCCCTGCCGGCGGCCAACACCGTGGCCGTGCTCACCTGCCTGGACATCCTGGAGCGCGAGCCCGAACGGGTGGACCGCCTCCACGAAGTCACCGTGCGCATGCGCCAGGCCTACAAGGACATCGGCCTGCGCATCGGCGCGTCGGCCTCGCCGATCATTCCCATCATCATCGGCTCCGATGAGAAGGCCTTCCAGTTCTCCCGCGCCCTGTTCGAGGCCGGCGTCTTCGGCCTGCCGGCCGTGTACCCGGCCGTGCCGCGCGGACAGGCGCTGATCCGCACCGCCTACATGAGCACCCACGAGGACCGCCAGCTCGATTTCGTCCTGTCCGTCCTCGACCGGCTGGCCAAGGAATTCGGCGTGCGGGAATGCGATCTTCCCGACGACGCCGGACAGGCCGGCCTGGACGCGGACGCCGAAAACGGCGGCCGGTCCAAGCTCTCGTACTTGTAAAGGGCGCGCCCCTCCGCTATTAGGCAATACAGCATCCGGCGGAAGGGGAGTCCTGGTACCTTTTTATGGCTATCGGCAAACGCAAAAGAATCACTGTCGCGGAACTTGACCGCATCCGACGTCGCGGGGCCGGCCCCATGCGCTATTACGACCTCGTTCGCGTCAGCGTGCGGGAGGTCCTGCGCAAACGCCGCCGCTACATCGGCGTTCTTGCATCCATCGCCCTGGGCATGGCCGGCTTCATTGTCATCATCACCATGGGCAACGACCTGAAAAAGAACTTCAACAACGACCTCGACCTTCTCGGCGGGGCCACCATCATCAACATCATGTTCGAGCAACCCCAGCTCGAACGCCAGGAATGGTTCCGGGACCGGACCCTGGACGCCGTCGGACGCATCCCCGGCGTGGTGGACACGACCCGGGTGGCGCTCAAAACCAGCGCCGTCACCACCTGGCACGACAGGCTGTTCGGGTTCAACCTCGTCGGCTGCGAAGCCAACTACTGGAAGGTTTTTTCGTTTAACGCCGCCGCCGGCCGCCTTTTCGACGAGAAGGACGTGTCCGAGGGGGCCCGGGTGTGCGTGGTCGGCACCGACCTGGCCCGCCAGATCTTCGGCGGCGACAAGGAGGCCCTGGGCCAGGTGCTGTCCATCGACGACAACCTCTACACCGTTGTCGGCATCCTCGGCGGCGTGCGCGCCGGCGACCGCAGCCAGTTCGTATTTCTGCCCATCACCACGGCCCGGGCCCGGGTCGTCGGCATCTCCCAGGCCTACAGCGCCTATGTGCGCTGCGCCACCTGGGACGACGTCGCCACCGTGGCCAAGGCCATTCCCGGCGTGGTCAGGGCCAACCAGCCCGATCGCGCCCTGCGGGTCAACGTCGCCTGGGAGCCGCTCAAGCAGGTGCAGCGCATCTTCTGGTGGGTGGAGCTTTTCATCTACTCCTCCATCGTGGCCACCATGATCCTCGGCGGCTTCGGCATCTGGAACATCATGATGGCCACCGTCACCAGCCGCACCCGGGAAATCGGCCTGAAAAAAGCCATGGGCGCGCTGGATTCGGACATCCTCTACCAGTTCCTCTTCGAGGCCCTGTGCGTGACCCTGTCGTCCTCCGTTTTCGGCGTCATCCTCGGCCGCATCGGCATCGAATACATGAGCAACATGCTCGGTTCGCGGCCGCCCGAAGGGTTGTTCGTTTTCTGTCTGTTGATGGGCCTGGGCTTCGCGGCGGTGCTCGGCATCGGGGCGGGCCTGTATCCCTCCATCCGGGCCAGCCGGATGCAGGTCGTGGACGCCATGCGCTATGAGTAACCAATACGACCATAACGACGACAATGCGCTCGTCATCGACATCAACAACCTGACCAAGGATTACGTCACGGGCGCAGGCACGATCAGCGTGCTCAAGGACGTGAATCTCCATGTGCGCCGGGGCGAGATGGTGGCGGTCATGGGCCCGTCGGGATCGGGCAAGTCCACCCTGCTCTTCATCCTGGGGTTGTTCCAGCCGGCCACGCGCGGCGGCTACAAGGTGGCCGGCGTGGACGTGCTGTCGCTGTCGCGCGACCAGCAGGCCATTTTCCGCCGGGAAATGTTGGGATTCGTTTTTCAGACCTGCGATTTGTTGGAAAACTCCACGGTCTACGAAAACCTGGAGTTGCCGCTGATCTACGCCGGCGTGCGCCGCAGGGAGCGCCCCGACCGGATTCGCGAGGCGCTTCGGATGGTTAACCTTGAACACCGGGTGAACCAGCCGTCCAACCGGCTGTCCGGCGGCGAGCGCCAGCGCGTGTCCATCGCCCGGGCGCTGGTCAACGAACCGGAGTTCATCCTGGCCGACGAGCCCACCGGGCAGCTTGACCGGGAAAACAGCCTGCGTGTATTGGAATACTTTACCAAGATTACGGAAGAAGCCCGTACGGCCATGGTCGTGGTCACCCACGACAACATGACGGCGGAGCATTGTACGCGAAAATGCGTCCTGACGGACGGCTATTTAAACGGTTGAAGCTCGACGGGGAGGAGCGCATGGCCAGGGATCTGACCTACCGGCAAGGGGTGCGGGCGTCTGGGGGAGACGTCACGGTCCGCGATGGCGCGACAGGAAAAACCCGCGTTTTCATGACGCTGGCCCTGTGCGCGGCGCTTTTGCTCGGCGCACTGCCGGCCAAGGCCGCGCCGTCGGAGCGCTACACCAAGGACAAGGCCAAGGGCGCGGTGGAACCGGCCCCGGCCGCGCCCAAACCGCAGCCCGCAGCCGAACCCGCTGCCGCTGCCGACGACCCGGCCCCCAGTTTCGCCAAAGCCGCCGGCGCCGGCATCGCCCTGGGCTCCACGCCCTTGAAATCGCCCGCCGATTTTGACGAATGCGTGCGCGTGGCCCTGGCCCAGTCGCCGCTTTTGACCAAGAGCTCCATCGAGATCGAATCCAAGCGGCTGGATGTGGGGGATGCCTATTCCCAGTACATCCCGACCATCGTCATGAGCACCACGTTCTACCTGCGCCTGCCGGAATACAAGAACACGGCCTCTTCCACGGCCTATAGCTCCGTCCTGCAAAACGCCACCTCCGACCCGGCGCAGAACCTGTCCAATTCGATTTCCGCCGCCAACGCCATCTACGCCGGCAACTCCAGCAACCGCAACCGCAAGACCTACGACCTGAGCTTCTCCACCGGGACCTGGAACCCGTTGCTGACCGCCTTCGATGTCCAGGCCAAGAAAGAGCTGGTCAACATCGCCGTCCTGTCCCACCTGCGGGTCATCGACCAGGGCCTCAAGCGCCTGGGCGTCGTCTACCTCCAGCTCGGCATGGTCGATTCCATGATCGGCATGGCCAAGGAAAAAGAAGAGCTGGCCCGCAAAAATCTTGAATACGTCAAGACCCGGGCCGGTCTTGGCCAGGGCGCCCAGCTCGACGTGAGCATCGCCGAAACCAAGATCAACCTGACCAAGGCCGAAGCCGAGAAGATGCGGACCACCAAAAGCGTCCTCCTCGACGAACTCAAGTTCATCCTGGGCCTGCCCTTTGTCCAGAAGGTGGATCTGGCCCTGGCCAACGCCCCGCGCCAGGTGCTCGAAAATTTCAATCCGGCCAACGTCAGCGACGAAAGCCTGCGCAAGCACTCCTTCAAGCTGCGCATCCACGAATACGAAAAGGCGCTGCAGAGAAAGAACATCGCCCTGTCCTACATCCGCTTCCTGCCGACCTTTTCCTTCGGCTTTACCTCCATCTCCACCCTCAACAACACAAGCTACAAAGAAGATACGTCCACGCTGCCCTTCATGTACCCCAACCTGACCCTCAACTTCCCCTTCGATTGGTGGACCAAGGGTCGGGATGTGAGCCGCCAGTACAAGAAGCAGGCCCAGCTCAATGTCGAGGGCCGCAACCTCGAATTCGGCATCATGAGCGAGTTCCAGCAGGCCCTGGCCAAGCTGCGCTCGGCCAATTCCGACGTCAAATTCTCCGAGTCCGCGGTGGAGCTGCAAAAGCTCACCACCCAGCAGGCCCAGTTCCGTTTCGAATCCGGCCAGGCCGAGTACGACGCCATCGTCAAGGCCATGGGCGACTACCTCGACAGCCGCCAGTCGCTGATGACCAAGGAATTTGATCGCGATTCCGCCCTGCTCGAAGTCCGCTCCATCTCCGGCGACTTCCAGGATCGCTACATCAACGCCAGTGTCATGGAGAACATCTAGATGAAGCCGCGCGTCGCGTTCCTGGCGGCCAGCCTTGTGCTGGCCGCTTCCCTGACGGCCAACGCCCAGGACAAGGCCGCACCGGCCCCGGCAGGCGGCCAGCCCGAAACGCCCGAACGGGCCGCCTTCCGTCCGGCGGACATCTCCTTTTCCGGCAAGCTCTACAGTCCGGTCAAACTCGCGGTCTTTCTGCCGTTTAACGCCAAGATCCTGAACCTGTCCGGGCAGATCGGCCAAAAGGTCAAGCGCAACGACGTGCTGGCCACCTACGAAATTCCCCTTGAAACCCGCATGGACGAGAAGACCCACCTCTCGGCCGCCGCCATCAAGGAGCTGGAACACAAGCTGGCCCTGGCGGACAAGGAGATCGACCGGCTCACGGCCAAGAGCCGGGAGCTTGAGGCCATGAGCCAGCGCAACATGGCCTCCCAGCAGTCCATCTCCATGAACGCCAAGGAAATCGAGGTGTTCCGGAAAGAAAAAATCGCCATCAATGAGCAGCTCGCCCTGAGCCGGGACCTGCTCTCCGACCGGGTCGAACTGGCCGAGGACCGTTTCGGCAAAGGGGCCGGCGTCGGCAGGATGCCCAAGGACGGCATCGTCAAGGCCCCGGCCGACGGCTACATCATGTGGATGAACCCGGAACTGCGCACCGGGGTCAAGCTGACCAAGGAAGCCGAGCTGTTCCAGGTCGGCTCGCTCAACCCCATGATCATCCGGGCCCAGGTCCACGAAATCGAGGCCCAAAAGCTCAAGGAAGGCCAGTCGGCCACGGTCGCCTTCGACTCCCTGCCCGGCAAGCAGTTCGCCGCCACGGTGTCGCGCATTCCCTGGGCGCCCATGCCGGCGGCCCTGCAGCAGCCGTCGTATTACGAAATCGAGCTGACCATCCCCAATCCGGATCTTGAGCTCAAGGAAGGCCTCAAGGGCCAGATCACCATCAAGCCGGCAAAATAACGGATACCTTCAGCCACATGACCGACGCGCCCCTGGTGATCGAGCCTGTCGTTTCCAAGGCCGATCTTGATGTCTTCATCCGTATGCCCTGGGATATCTACCGCGACGACCCCCTGTGGGTGCCGCCGGTTATTCCCATGCAGCGTGAGTTCCTGGATCGGGAAAAAGGACCTTTTTTTGAGTTCGGGCAGGCCGAATACTTCCTCGCCCGCCGGGGCGGCCAAGTGGTCGGTCGCATTTCCGCCCATGTAAGCGGCCTCTACGAGCAGCACCACGACTCCGAAACCGGCTTTTTCGGATTTTTCGAATCCGAGAACAATCCGGAAACCGCCCACGCCCTGCTCGACGCCGCTGCCGCCTGGGTGCGCGGCCATGGCAAAATCCGCATCCACGGCCCCCTGTCGTTCGGGATTTACGACGAGGTGGGACTGCTCGTCGAGGGCTTCGACACGCCCCCGTCCATGATGCAGACCCACAACCCGCCCTATTACGAGGACCTGCTGCTGTCCTGGGGCCTGATCAAGACCTTTGACTGGTACGCCTACCGCATCAGCCGCAGGCCCGGCATGGACGCCGAGAAGCTGGCCAAAATGCGCGACGCCATCCTGGCCCGCCAGAAGTGCACCATCCAGCCCATCGAACGCCGGGAATTCGCCAAGCGCGGCCCCCAGATCAAAGAGCTCTTTAACGACATCTGGAGCAAGAACTGGGGACATATCCCGCTTACCGACCGCCAGTTCCAGGACATCTTCGTCACGCTCCAGCCCCTGGTGCGCCCGGACCTGGAGAGCATGATCCTCGACGGCGACGACATCGTGGCCTTTGCCGTGGTCTCGCCGGACATGAACCGCTCGGTCAAAAAATTCAACGGCAGGTTCGGCTGGCGGCAAAAGCTGCAACTGCTCTGGGACTGCCGGATAAAGCCCCTGACCCACTGCCGGGCCATCATCATGGGCGTGGCCAAGTCGCACCAGTGGAAGCGCCTGCACCACGCCATCATCCTCAACATCGTCGTCAATTTCCTGCAAAACCACCCCACCATGGACTACTGCGACTGTTCGCTCATCCCGGAATCCCTGGAGCAGTGGAACAAGACGCTGATGGATTACGGCGGCGAGCGCTACAAGATCTTCCGCCTCTATGACAAACCCATCTGACGGGCCGGTCCGCCGGGCGGACTGGCTTCTCGTCGCAACGCTGTCCCTGCTGGTTTTCGCCGTGGCCCACCGCCATGGTCTGGTCTCCCCCTGCATCATCAACGACGACGCCCGCCAGCAGCTCTACTGGATGGCCCGCTGGCTCGACGGGGCCCTGTACCCGGCCGACCTGCTGGGAGACTACGCCGCCGCCTACGTGCCGGCCGCCGTCAAGGCGCTGTACTTTGCGGCCGTGGCCGGCCTGGGCCTTGATCCGCTGTACGTGTCCAAGCTCGTCGCCGGCGGCCTGTTTGCGGCCACGGCCCTGGCCTTTTTCGGCCTCGGCGCGGTCCTTGAGGGGCGCACCCTCGGCTATGTCGCCACAGCCATGGTCTGGCTGTTGCCGTTTTTCCTCAAAAACATCTCCGGCGGCCTGTCCCGGGGTTTTGCCGCCCCGCTTCTGGCCCTGTTTCTGCTTGCCTGGATGCGCCGCAGTCCCCGGGGCATGGCGGCAACGCTTCTGGCCCAAGCCCTTTTCATCCCCTACATTGCCATCCTGTGCGCCGGCTGCGCCTGTCTGGACGCCCTGCTGGCCCGGCTGACGGACCGCCCCGCGCCCTTTCCGTCGCGCCCCTGGCACGCCGGGGTCCTGGCCGCAGCCGCCGGCCTTGTCTGGTCCATGCAACGGGTTCTGGGCGTCTCGGGCTTCGGGCCGCTGGCCGACCGCAAGGTCCTGGCTGCCGGGCCGGAATTTTCCGCGGCCGGCCGCCTGGAACTCTGGCCATTGCCCCATCCTTTTTTCGATTTGGTCTATTGGCCGTTTGAGGGCATCGGCCTTTTTCTCGACATCGGGCTCGTCGCCGGCATTGCGAGCCTCGCCTGTCTCGCCCCGGCGATCGTGTACGGGGCGCGGCGCGCCCCCTGGCGGGAACTGGCCGCCCGGGCCCGGCCGGCGGCCATGCTGCTGGCCGGCTCGCTGGCTCTCTACGTCCTGGCCCGGGCCGTCGCCCTGCGCCTGTTCGTGCCGGATCGCTATATTTCCTACACCATCAATCTGCTCTACGCCCTGGCGCTGGCCGTGGCGCTGCGCCATGCCCTGGCCGGGCTGCTGTCGCGGCGCTTCGCCGGCCCGGCCCTGCTCCTTGTGGCCGCCGGACTCGGGGCCATCCGGCTGACCGGCGCCGGTCTCTACGACTACCGGGCCGACGCGGCCCTGTACGCCGCCGTCCGGGAACTGCCCAAGGACGCCCTGATCGCCGGCAATCCGGAACTCCTCGACAATGTGCTGACCTTCGGCCGGCGAAACGTCGTGGCCTCCTTCGAGCTGGCCCATCCCTGGAGCCTGGGCTATTGGGCCCGCTTCATGCCGCGTCTGGTCCATCAGGCCGACGCCTACTACGCCAAGGACCAGGACACGGTGCTGGAATTCGCCAGGGCCTACGGCGTCACCCACATGGTCGTGCGCGAGGCCGACTATGCCCCGGCGGCCCTTCGCTCCCGGCCGCTGTTTGCCCCCTTCGACGCCCGCATTCGGGAGCTGGCCGGGCGGCCCGGCAACTTCGCCCTTCTCGACGCGGCAAATTTCCCCTATACCAGCCCCGAACCCGGAATGCGGCTCGTGGATCTGCGGCCAGGCCTCACACGGGCCGGGACGCCCTGATCCATACCGCTATGGCGAGACGCCGGGCAGCCTTCCGCCGGGCCATCCGGCCACACGCCCGGGCGCACCCGACCGGACGCAACCAACCGAACACCTGGCTGGAGTCATGCAGGATATGCTTTCCATCATCATTCCGCTGTACAATGAGCAGGACAACATCGCGCCGCTGCACGCCAAGCTTGACGCTGTCCTGTCGACCCTCGGCCATCCGTACGAAATCATCCTGGTCAACGACGGTTCCGGGGACGAGACGCGGGAGCGCCTCGACGCCCTGGCCGGACGCGACGACAAGGTGCGCGTGGTCCACCTGCGGCGCAACTTCGGCCAGACTGCGGCCATGATGGCCGGCATCGATCTGGCCCGGGGCGATATCCTGATTCCCATGGACGGCGATCTGCAAAACGATCCGGCCGACATCCCGCGCCTTCTGGCCAAGCTCGACGAAGGCTACGACGTGGTCTCCGGCTGGCGCAAGGACCGCAAGGACAACCCCATCAAGCGCAATTTTCCCAGCCGCGTGGCCAACTGGCTCATTTCCGCCATCTCCGGGGTCCGGCTGCACGATTACGGCTGTTCGCTCAAGGCCTACCGGCGCGAGATCATCAAGGGCGTCAAGCTCTACGGCGAGATGCACCGCTTCATCCCCATCCACGCCTCCTGGCAGGGGGCACGCGTCACCGAAGTCGGCGTCACCCACCATCCGCGCATCCACGGCGAATCCAAGTACGGCATCGAGCGCACCATCAAGGTCATCCTGGACCTGATGACCGTCAAATTCCTGGACAAGTACGCCCAAAAGCCCATGTACCTTTTTGGCGGCTTCGGGCTGGCCAGCCTTGGCGTTTCGGCGTTTTTCTTCCTGTTCATGCTCTACTGCAAATTTTTCCTGGACAAGAGCTTCATTGAAACGCCGCTGCCCCTGGCCGTGGTCATGTTCCTGCTGATCGGCATCATGGCCATCTTCATGGGCCTTATCGCCGAGATTCTCATGCGCACCTACCACGAGTCCCAGGACAAGCCGACCTACATCGTGGACTGCACCCGAAACTGCAAGGAGCCGTGAGCCGTGTGCGGCATCTGCGGCTTCGTCGGCCCGGGGGACGCCGCCGCCCTCTCGGCCATGAACACGGCCCTGGCCCGGCGCGGCCCGGACGGCGAAGGCGCCTTCGCTGACGCGCCGGCCGGCGTCTGGCTGGCCCATCGCCGGCTGGCCATCATCGATCCGGCCGGCGGCAGCCAGCCCATGGCCACGCCGGACGGCGGACTGGTCGTCACCTACAACGGCGAGATCTACAACCATGCCGCGCTTCGCCGGGAATTGACGGCGCGCGGCCACCGCTTCGTCTCGGACCACTCCGACACCGAGGTCCTGCTCCACGGCTGGCGGCAGTGGGGCGAGGACCTGCCCGGCCGCCTCAACGGCATGTGGGCCTTTGCCCTGTACGACAAGGCCCGGGGCCTGCTCTTCTGCTCCCGGGACCGCTTCGGCAAGAAGCCCTTTTTCTACGCCGCCCGGCCCGGCCTGTTCGCCTTCGCCTCGGAATTGACGAGCCTTGCGGCCCATCCGGCCCTGGCCGGGGCGTCCGTGTCCCGCACCGCCCTGCGCAAGTATTTCGCCTACGGCTTCATCCCGGCCCCGAACGCCTTCTACGAAGGCACGGCCAAGCTGCCGGGCGGTGAAAATCTGCTGCTCGACGTCCGCACCGGCGAGCTCAGGCGCCGCCGCTACTGGTCGTTTCGTCTGGAGCCCGTCGACCGCATTCCGGCCGATCCCGTGGCCGACTGGGGCGGCCGGCTGCTGGAACTGCTCGACGCGGCCGTGGCCCGGCGGCTCATGGCCGACGTGCCGCTCGGCGTCTTTCTTTCCGGCGGCGTGGACTCCTCGGCCGTAACCGCCCTGGCCGCCCGGCACGCCCCGGATCTGGCCACCTTCTCCATCGGCTTCGACGACCCGGCCTTTGACGAATCCGCCAAGGCCCGGCGCGCCGCCGCCCATTGCAAGGTGCGCCACCACGAGGCCCGGCTCACCCTGGAGGCCGCCCGGGCCCTTATGCCCGAGATCATCGGCCGCCTCGACGAACCCATGGGCGATGCCTCGCTGATCCCCACGGCGCTTTTAAGCCGCGAAACCCGCAAGCACGTCACCGTGGCCCTGGGCGGCGACGGCGCGGACGAACTCTTCGCCGGCTACGATCCCTTCCGGGCCATCCGGGCCGCCGAGTTGTATTCCAAGCTGGCCCCGCGCCCCCTGCACCGCGCCCTGGCCCTGCTGGCCGCCCGGCTGCCCGTGGCCCACGGCTACATGCACGCAAGCTTCAAGATCAACCGCTTCCTGCGCGGCCTGTCCCAGCCGCCGCGCCTGTGGAACCCGGTCTGGCTCGGGCCGCTTTCCCCGGACGAACTGACCGACCTTTTCCGCGAGCCCATGGACCCCGAAGACCTCTACAGCGAGGCCATCGAGGCCTTCGAGGCCTGCCCCGGGGCGGACCTGGTCGATCGGACCATGGAATTCTACACGAGGCTCTATCTCCAGGACGACATCCTGGTCAAAACCGACCGGGCCGGCATGATGCACTCGCTTGAGGTGCGCGCGCCGTTTCTGGATATCGAGCTGGTGAACTTCGTGCGCACCATTCCCCACGCCTGGAAGCTGCGCCAGGGGACTACCAAGTACCTGCTCAAAAAGGCCCTGGAGCCTGTGCTGCCCCGCGACATCATCTATCAGAAAAAACAGGGATTCGCCGTACCCATCGGCCGCTGGCTGGCCGACGGGGCGCTGCCGCTCGGTCCGGCCGCCCCCCTGGAATCGACCCTCGACGCCGGCTTCATCGACGCCCGCATCCGCGGACACCGGGCCGGGCAGGCCGATCACCGGCTTTTCCTGTGGAACCTCTGGGTCCTGCGCCACATGGACCGCCCCGGAGCCTGACGTGCGACGCGACACCCTGGAATACGCGGCCCTGCGGGTCATCCGCCGCTTTTTTTTCACGCCAAAACGCCTGCACGCCCTGGGCGGCTACCTGCCCTACTACCGGGTCAACCAGGGCCAGCTCGATCCCGCCGCCATCGCCGCCGCCTATGCCGCCGACCTTGCCCGCATCGGCGTCAGCGTCGCCGGCAAACGCATGCTCGAAATCGGCGCCGGGGCCACAAGCGGCGTGGGCTACGCCCTGGCCGCCATGGGCGCGTCCAAGGTCGTGTGCCAGGAACCCTACGCCCCCCTCGACGTGGGCCTCGACGCCAAACATCTCAATGCCTGCGTCATCCGCCACCCGGACATCCGGTTTTCCGTGGTCGACCGCGTCGCCGGCCTGGACGGCCTGCCGGACGGCAGCATCGATATCGTCGTCTCCAACTCCGTCCTCGAACACGTGGCCGACCCGGCCACGCTCTTCGCCGCCCTGGCCCGGGTCATGGCCCCGGACGCCGTCATGCTCCACCGGGTGGACTACCGCGACCACTTCTTCAAATACCCCTTCCACTTCCTGCTCTTTTCCAAATTCGTCTGGAAATGCTTTCTCAACCCCGGCGACCTGCCCCGCTGGCGCTTCGACGACCACCTGGACCAACTCGCCCGGGCCGGCTTCGACGCCGCCGCCCTGGACATCGAACACGACCCCGAAGCCTTCGCCGCCATCGCCGGCCGGCTGCATCCCGACTACCAGGACCGGGACACGGACATGCTGTCAACGGTGCGGGCAACGGTGTGGGGGCAGAAGAGAAGATGAGAAGATAGAGCGAATAAGAAGATGAGAAGATGAGAAGATGAGAAGATGAGAAGATGAGAAGATGAGAAGATGAGAAGATGAGAAGATGAGAAGAGAAGAGGCCTCCGGCGGCCGGGGGGGATCATCCCCCCCGGACCCCCTGGATTAATGGGGGTTAGAGGGGGACGGCGGGGTTGCGGTCGGACACGGGAGGTCGCTGGGAAGATTCAGGGTGGCTGTTCCGTGAACGCCCCCGGACCCCCTGGATTAATGGGGGTTAGAGAGGGACGGCGGGGTTGCAGTCGGACACGGGAGGTCGCTGGGAAGATTCAGGGTGGCTGTTCCGTGAACGCCCCCGGACCCCCTGGATTAATGGGGGTTAGAGGGGGACGGTGGAGTTGCGGTCGGCCAATAACGCAAGGGGACTACGCGTGTCCGAAAACAACACGGACAAAAGTTTTTGGGAGGGGAGAGCGCGAGAGGGGAAACCCTTTTTTCAAAAAGGGTTCCCCTCTCGCATTCTTCTCCTCAACTACGAGTACCCGCCCATAGGCGGCGGGGCGGGCAACGCCACGGCCAACATGGCCCGGGAACTGGCGGCGCTGGGGCACGGGGTGCGGGTGGTGACGGCCGCCTTTGGCGGCCTGCCGCGCCGGTCGGTGGTGGACGGCTACGAGTTGTGGCGTATTGCGGCCATACGGCGGCATGCCGACCATTGTTCGCCGGTCGAGATGCTGTCGTTTCTGGCCAGCGCCAGCGTGGCGTTGCCGGCAATGGCCGGAAGTTGGCGGCCGGATGCCTGCGTGGCCTTTTTCGGCATCCCGTGCGGACCGGCGGCCTGGGTGCTTGGACGGCTGTGCGGCGTGCCGTACATCGTGTCGCTTCGCGGCGGCGACGTGCCGGGCTTTCAGCCCTACGATCTGGCCGGCTATCACCGCCTGACCGGCCCGCTCATCCGCTTTTTGTGGCGCGGCGCGGCCCAGGTGGTGGCCAACAGCCAGGGCTTGGCGGCGCTGGCCCGGGAAACGTCCGGGGCGACGCCCATCCGGATGATCCCCAACGGGGTGGATGTGGAAAAATTCCATCCGGCCGGGGACGCCTCCCGTGAGGGGCCGGTGCGGCTGCTTTTCGTTGGCCGGGTGGTGCGCCAGAAGGGGCTGGACGTGTTGCTCGACGCCCTGTCCCGGCTGCCGGACACGGCCTGCTTTGAACTGACCATTGCCGGCGACGGGCCGCTTCGGGCCGAGATGACCGACCGGGCCGAGCGGCTGGGGCTTGGCGGCCGGGTGCGGTTTGCGGGTTGGGTGGGGCGCGGGGAGATGCCGGAGCTTTTGCGGCAGGCCGACGCCTTTGTGTTTCCCTCCCGCGACGAGGGCATGCCCAACGCGGTGCTGGAGGCCATGGCGTCCGGGCTGGCCGTGGCGGCCACGCGCATTTCCGGCAATGAGGAGTTGGTGGAGGACGGCCGGACCGGCTTTCTGGCCCCGCCGGACGATCCGACCGCCCTGGCGGCCATTTTGGAGCGTCTGGTCGGCGACAGGACGTTATGCCTGGGCCTGGGCGCGGCCGGCCGGGAGAAAGTGGCCCGGGAGTATTCCTGGCGCGTGGTGGCCGAGGGCTACGCCGCCTTGTGCGCCGAGGCGGCCGAAGCGGCCCGTTCCAAATGTGTTCAAAAATAATACAGCAAAAACAATGCGTTATTCCAGTAAGGAACATTCGTTCTTTGTGGTACTTGCCATTTCAGGACTGAGCTTGCACTTTTTCACAACCTGCGCGTTCTTTTGGCGTTCCTAGAAAATCACTTTTAAATAAGCAAGTTAGCAACGATACGAACAATTGTTCCCGCTGGAGCGGACAAAAGAGTAGCGGCTTTTTCGGCTTTCGACGCGGGCGGATCGTTCTATGTTCAATATTTTACGAATTATTCCAGCATGTTTTATGAGAAACGAACAAACGTCGCCCCGAAATCAGTATGATCAGATCCGCCATCGTGATTGACGTTGGTCGCAACCAGCAACGATACGCACGCCATACGCACAGCTCCAGGCCGGGGACGTTCGCATCATGTTCAATAAAAATTTTGATATTCCAATTGGTTCATTGAGAAACGAACAAACAACGCCCGCCCGGGCGAGGTAGCCATATGTGCGGTATTTGCGGATTCGTTACGCCCCGGGGCGCGGAAGCCGATCTGCGCCAGACCCTGGGCGCCATGACGAGTGCCGTTGCCCATCGCGGCCCGGACGGCGCGGGCCTCTACAGCGACGCCTTTCCCAACGGCGGCGGCGCGGGCCTGGGGCATCGCCGGCTGGCCATCATCGATCTGGCCACGGGCGACCAGCCGCTTTTCAACGAAACCAAGTCCCTGGCCATCGTTTTTAACGGCGAGATCTACAATTTCAAGGAGCTGCGCGACGAACTCGTCGCCCGGGGCCACGTCTTCGCCACCCGCAGCGACACCGAGGTCATCGTCCACCTCTACGAGGACATGGGGCCGGCCTGCGCCGCCCGCCTGCGCGGCATGTTCGCCCTGGCCATCTGGGACGCGGCGAAGCGCGAGCTGTTCCTGGCCCGCGATCCCTTCGGCAAAAAGCCGCTCTACTACGCCGTGCGCGACGGCGTGCTGATTTTCGGCTCCGAGCCCAAGGCCGTGCTCGCCCATCCGGCCGTGACGCCGCATCTCGACGCCTCGGCCGTGGCCCACTACCTGACGCTCCAGCACGTGCCCGAGCCGGCCACGGGCTTTGTCGGCGTGGCCAGCCTGCCCCCGGCCCACACCCTGACGTGGCGCGATGGCCGCCCGACCATCTCGCCCTACTGGCGGCTGGACTACCAGCCCAAACAGGCCGGATCGGCCGACGCCCTGGCCGAGGAACTGCGCGCCCTGGTCACCGAATCCGTCAGGCTGCGCCTCGTGTCCGACGTGCCGCTCGGCGCGCATCTTTCCGGCGGCGTGGATTCGGCCATCGTCACCGCCGTCATGGCCGGCCTGACCGACCAGCCCGTGCGTACCTTTTCCATCGGCTTTGCCGAGGCCGCCTATGACGAAACCCCCAAGGCCCGGGCCGTGGCCGAACGCTTCGGCGCCGAGCACACGGAGTTCACCCTGGGCTGGGACGACGCCCGCTCCGTCATGGAAGACGTCGTCGCCGCCACGGACATGCCCTTTGCCGATCCCTCGGCCCTGGCCGCCTGGCACCTGTGCCGGCTGACCAGACAGCACGTCGCTGTGGCCCTAAACGGCGACGGCGGCGACGAAATGTTCGCCGGCTACCAGCGCTATTGGCTCGACCCCCTGGCCGACGCCTATGCCGGCCTGCCGGACGTGGCGACGCGGCGGTTGATCCCCTGGCTGGCGGCCAGACTGCCGGCCCGGGGCAACGTGCCCGTGGAGGCCGACTGGCGCGCCGGCATAAGCCGCCTGGAGCAGGCCATCCGCATCCCCCGCGCCGCCAGCCTCGTGCGCTGGGGCTCCTACTTCTCGCCCTGGGACCGCGACGCATTGCTTCGCCCGGAATTTGCCCGCGCCGCCCGCCCGGCCGACACCGTCGGCCTCTACGAAGCCGCCTTTGCCGCCGCCAGGGCGGACAGCCTCCTGGATCGCAGCCTTTTTGCCGACGCCGCCATCTACCTGCCCGGCGATCTCCTGGTCAAAGCCGACCGCATGGCCATGGCGCATGGCCTGGAAGGCCGTTCGCCCTTCCTCGACGTCCGCCTCGCCGCCTTCGCCGCCCGGCTGCCCACACGCTGCAAACTGCGCGGCATGACCGGCAAATACCTGCTGCGCCGGGCCTTTGCCGACATCCTGCCCAAGGGCATCGCCAGCCAGTCCAAACGCGGCTTCGGCCTGCCCCTGGCCGGCTGGTTTCGCGGCCCGCTCCGGGAATATGCCGCCGACCTGCTGCGCAACGGACGCCTCACCCGCGACATCGCCCGCCCCGAGGCCGTGGGCGCCCTCATCGACGACCATGCCGCCGGCCGCGCCGACCACGGCAAACGCCTCTACGCCCTGCTGATGCTGGAGATCTGGCTGCGCCGCCATTTCGGCTGACGAGAGGGGGAATAACGGAGGAGGAGCGGGCCACGATGTGCCTTCGGCGACCAGGAGGGGCGTCGCCCCTCCTGGACCACCCCGCCGGGGGCACTCTTTTCTTCCCTTCTTCCTTCCCCGCCCTCTAGCCCGTGGCGGTCACGGTAGCCGTGGCGAAGCGGACAAGGCGCGGCACGTCGAGGATCAGCGAGATGCCGCCGTCGCCGTTGACAGCGGTGCCGGAGACGAAATCCAGCCCCTTGTAGATATCGCTCAGGGGTTTGATGACGGCCTGCTGCTGGCCGACCACCACATCCACGGCCAGTCCGACGTCTTCGCTTTCGACGCTGGCCATGATGATGCGTTCGTAGCGGGGGCGCTCGCCGGCCACGCCCAAAAGCGCCCGCAGGCTCACGCAGGGGGTCAGGTGGTCGCGCCAGGGGATGGAATCCACAGGCACGGCCGGCCCTTCGCAGACGCGCTCCTGGCAGGCCACCACCGAGGCCAGCGGCAGGATGTAGAATTCGCGCCCCACCTTGACCTGTATGCCGTCGATGATGGCCAGGGTCAGGGGCAGGCGGATGGTCAGGCGGGCGCCCTGGCCGAAGGTGGATTCCAGGGTGACCCGGCCGCGCAGACTTTCGATGACCTGCTTGACCACGTCCATGCCCACGCCGCGCCCGGACACGCTGCTGACGGCCTTGGCCGTGGAGAATCCGGGTTCGAACAGGCATTCCAGCACGCGCTTGTCGTCGGCCTCTTCGCCCGGGGCCAGGATGCCCTTTTCCAGGGCCTTTTGGCGCACCCGCTCGATGTTGACCCCGCCGCCGTCGTCGGTGATGACGATATGCACCTCGCCGCTTTCGTGGGAGGCGCGCAGCCGCACCGTGCCCAGGGCGGGTTTGCCGGCGGCCTGCCGGGTTTCGGGATCTTCCAGGCCATGGTCGAGGCTGTTGCGCAGGATGTGGACCAGCGGGTCCTTGAGCCGGTCGATGACGCTTTTGTCGAGTTCGGTGTCGCCGCCCTCGGCCTCGAACACGGCCTGTTTGCCGAGATCCCCGGACAGATCGCGGACCAGCCGGCGCAGCGTGCCGAAGATGCCGCCGATGGGCACCATGCGGATATGCAGGGTCTCGTCGCGAAGGCGCGAGGCCACCCGGGCCAGATCCTCGGCAATGGCCCGGCCCTGGGCGTCCTCGCTGGAGGCGGCCCGCTGCTGCAGCCGGGACTGGATGATGACCAGTTCGCCGACAAGGTCCACGAGTTTGTCCAGGCGTTCGGATTCCACCCGGATGGAGGAGGTCGAGACGCCGGCCGGGCGTTCGCCGGCGGCGGCCGACTCGGCTCCTTCCATCGGCATGCGCAGGGTGAGCACCTCGTTGACGCGGCCGACCATGGCGGCCAGGGCGGCATCGGCTCCGCCCCAGGCGGCCGGTTCGAGGATGGCGGCGAAATCGTCCAGATCGGCAGCGCGCAGGGCCACTTCGGCCAGCCGCGTCACGGCCACGTCGTGTTCGTCCTCAACGAACAGGAACACGTCGCGCAGCGCCGCTTCGCCTGCGTCGGTGACAAGCACCATGTCCCACCACACGGCGACGATTTCCGGATCGAGGGCGTCCACGGCCGGCAGCGCCTCGGCGTGGAGCACGGTCCGGGACAGGCCCAGGCCGGCCAATTCGTCGAGAAGGCCCATGGGGTCGGCGCCGGAGTGGTAGGTGGAGGGTAGGGGCCGGTAGCGCACCCACCAGGTGGCGGCGATTTTCTCGGCCGGACCGGCCGCCGGGCCGGCGGCCAATGCGGCCGGGGTTTCGCTACGGCCGGCGGCCGCGCGCAATTTGGCCATGAGGGCGTCCGAGGCGGCGCAGTCCGCCGCGTCGGCCCCTGTTGTGGCCATCAGCTTGAGGATATGGTCGCGCGAGACGAGCAGCAGGCTCAGGATGTCGCTGGAAAGCGTCAGTGCGCCGCTTCGAGCCAGATCCAGGAGGCTTTCCACCTCGTGGGTGAAGCGGGCCACCTCGTCGAAGCCGAACATGGCTCCCGAGCCTTTGACGGTGTGCATGGCCCGGAACAGCCGGTCAACGAGTCCCGTATCATGCGGGCTGCCCTCCAGGGCAAGCAGGACTTCCTCCGCATCGCCCAACAGCTCCAGAGCCTCCTCCTGAAACGCCTTGGCGCCCTGATCCAATTGCATGCGCGTCTCTCCCGCCCGGTTCAGGCAACAGGGGCGGCCTCGGCAGCCGTTCCCAGCATGGAACCGAGATCGTACATTGCATCGGTGGCAAAAATCCGATTGCCGTCAAGCATCAGGATGAACCGGCCTTCGTGACTGGCGATGCCGCGCAGGCAGGCCCCCTCGGCGCTGTCGCCCATGGCCGGCGGCGGGGCAATGGTTGCCGGGTCTATTTCCAGGACTTCCTTGACCGAATCGGCCAGCACGCCGACCATGGAGACCTCGCCCTCGCGGGCCACCTCCATGATGACAATACGGGTATTGATGGTCTGGGCCACCTGCCCCAGCCCGAGCTTCTGGGCCAGATCCATCACCGGCACGGCCGCGCCCCGGACGTTGACCACGCCGCGCATGAACGGCGGGGCCTGGGGGATGCGGGTCACTTCGGTGTAATCGAGGATTTCCCGGACCGAATCGATGCCCAGGGCAAAGAGTTCCCGGCCCAGGGTCAGGGTGAGAAAACGCCCGGCCAGATGCGCTGACTGTTCCTGCATGGCGTGTGCTCCTTTCCCGGACGGCGACCGCCGGGAATCCGCGCTCAGGATTGCTTTCCAAAAGAACCATGGACGCTGCCCGGCCGTATCCCCAGGGCCTCCCGGCCGCGGACCGGGGGGCCGGTCCGCGGCCGGTGCCGTGGCGTTTTCTTGTACCAGCAATCGCGTCTCCGACAAAGTCCCGGGCGGGCGCTGCGGAAAATTGCGGTTTCCGGGAAGGGGTTCCCGGGACGCGTCCGGTCTGGAACGGGCTAGAACCGCTCGAACTCGCGGTCGCCCTCCCCTTCGCCCTCGAGATCCACGAGCTTGCCCGCCGCCGGCCGGGCCTTGGGCTGCGCTGTCGGGACCTGGGGCCGGGGCTGGCGTTTTTTCGGGGCGATGTTGTGGGCAGGGGCCCGACGGGGGACGGACGGCCCGGCGTCCAGCTTGAAAAATCCCACCGTGGTCTGGAGCTGTTCGGCCTGGCCGGAGAGTTCTTCGGCAGTGGAGGCCAGCTCTTCGGAAGAAGAGGCGTTTTGCTGCACCACCTGATCGAGCTGTTGCAGGGCGCGGTTGACCTGGGCGGCCCCGGAGCTTTGCTCGGCCGAGGAGGCGGCGATTTCCTGGACGAGCTCGGACGTTTTGAGGATGTCGGGCACGAGCTTGTCGAGGAGTTCGCCGGCCCCTTCGGCCACGCCAAGGCTGGCGGCCGAGAGTTTGGTGATTTCGGCCGCGGCCGCCTGGCTGCGTTCGGCCAGCTTGCGGACTTCCGAGGCGACCACGGCGAATCCCCGGCCCTGGTCGCCGGCCCGGGCGGCCTCGATGGCGGCGTTCAAGGCCAGCAGATCGGTCTGGCGGGCGATTTCCTCGATGATGGAGATCTTGGCGGCGATGTCGCGCATGGCGGCCACGGTCTGGGTCATGGCCGCGCCCGAGGAGCGGGCGTCTTCGGCGGCCTTGCGGGCCAGCGCCTCGGTCTGCTGGCTGTTGTCGGCGTTCTGGTTGATAGCCGAACTCATTTCCTCCATGGACGAGGAACATTCCTCCACGGAGGAAGCCTGTTCGGAAGCGCCCTGGGACAGGGATTCCGACGAGGCGCTCATCTCCTCGGCCCCGGCGGCCACGTTTTCCGCCCCGGCCTGGACCTCGCGCACCACTGCGGCCAGCCGCTCGATCATCGCCTTGAGCGCCCGCATCAGGCCGTCGCGTTCGGAACGCTGCTTCACCTCGATGCAGAGATCGCCCCGGGACAGCTTTTCGGCCAGGGCGACCACGCCGCGCTCGGCCGTAACCAGCACGCCCAGGGAATGCAGCAGCGTATCGGCCTCGCAGCGGGGCCTGGTCTCCACGTCCAGGTCGCCCTGGGCCAGCCGGCCGACTGTGGCGGCCACGCCGGCCTCGGCCGCCGCCACCGTGCGAAGGGCGCTGCAAAGTTGCCCCACTTCGTCGGCCCGCTCGATGTCGAGCGTGCCGGACGTGTCGCCAAGGGCCAGCCGTTTGGCAAAAACGGCCCCCAGCTCCAACGGCCGGCCGATGGCCCGGGCAATGGCAATGCCAAGCAGGAGGCCCAAAAGCACGCTGCCGGCAATGACCCCGACCAGGACCATCCGGCTGGTTTCAAAAATTTCCGTGGTTGCAAGCGACGTGTCGCGGGCCGCGCGTTCCTTCATTTCCGCCAACACGCCCATGGTTTCGTCCAGAGCGAACAGCCTGGTGCGGGGTTCGCCGCTGATCATGTCCATGGCTGCCCGTTTGTTGGACAGGCCTTCGGCTTTGACCATCTCGATTGCTTTGGCCAGCAGAGGATGCAAGCCGTCCCAGGTCCTGACCAACTTGTCCATTTCTTCACGGCCCTTGTCTGACACGAAAAGTGGTTTGGCCTTGCCGATGTTGTCCTCAAACGTCTTTTTATGCGCTCCGTATGACTCCACAGCCTTGGCCAGATCTTCAGGCGTCGAGGCAAGCAGGACGTCTTTGATGGCCCGGGCAACGAAGAGAAGGTCGACATTTGCCTCTTTTATGTACGACAAGCCAAGAAGATCATGTTCATACATGGCTTCCGCCATAGTATCGACACGCGCCATACCATTTATTCCCACGATCCCTACGGCAAACGTTATGACGGACATGAGCGAAAATGCCAGAATGAGTTTCTTCCCGACACGCATGTTGTGAAACCACTGCATGAGTCCGCTCCTTTACCGAAAAAGACAACTACCCTGCCCGGGACGACCCGGGACGGCCGCCGCCCCGGATCGGACAGCCTGCGACCCCAAAAAAACCGCTTTCTTCTCCAACACGGCATCATTGTTAACAACACCTGAATGCGACTGCAACAGACAAGGAAAAAATACCCGACTGCCGCAACTGCCAACAGCCCGGCCACGCAGACGTCATCTTTCGTCGTGATCCGCCGTTTCCCCTGTTCCGGCGTGTTTCCACCCCAGAGGCAGGGCGCGGCCTTGCAGGCGCCCAGGGCCATCCGCCATGGCCCGAAGTCCCTACGCCTTTCCCCTGGCAGCCCCGGAGCCCCCTGGGTCAGGCGGCGTTCTCCTGAAGGACGGGCTGTTGCATGGACGGCCGGCCAAAAGTTCGTTGCCGTCTTTAATGAAAATAATTTTCATGGGGCAGAAAGCGGGGAGCGGGGAAAAACGGAGCAGACGCGCGGCAGCCGGAAAAGCCGGGGCTGCCGCGCACCGGTCCGCAAAAGCGGCAGGCGTGCCGGCGTCGCCGGGAGGCGGACAGCCGGGTTGGGGGCCGCCTCAGTCGGGCAGCATCCGGAAGAGTTTGTCGCGGCCGCCGTAGCTGTGCCAGACCGCCCCGTCCCTGACCACGTAGGCGCTCGGTTCGGTGCCGCTTATCAGCCGGTCGCCGTCCACGGTGAAGGCCATCCAGCCCGTGTGGTCCTCCAGGCTTTTGCCGTCGCGCCAGTCGTAGTACACGGCATAGCGGTCGCCCTTTTTCACCAGACAGTAGCGGTAGCTGTTGGGCCGGTTGAATTCCGAGGGACGCGAACGCATGTGGCAGCCCAGAAGCAGGGGATTGGGCTCGTTTGTCACGGTGGCGTACACGGTCGGCTCGCCGGCCAGCTCGGGCCGCGAGGCGGCCTTTCCGGCGCAGCCGCCAAGGGTCAGGATCGACAGGACAACGGCAAGACAGATTCGGACCATGCGGGGCTCCTTTGGCAGGGTTGGCGGCAAAGACGCCGGCCGGGCCGATTGCGGCTGTCGGCCCGGCCGGCTGGGACTTAGCGCCCGGGCTGCATCGGCCCGAACCCGGGCTGGCGCGGCCCGGCAGCCGGGCCGGGTTGGGCCGGACCCCAGCCCGGTTGGCGGGGGCCGGAAGCCGGGCCGGGCATGGCCGGTCCCCAGCCGGGTTGGCGGGGGCCGGATACCGGGCCGGGCTGGACCGGACCCCAGCCCGGGGCAGGCAGCGGGCCGACCTGGCCGGGACGCGGCCCAGGGCCGACCGGGCCGGGCCAGGGTCCGGGTCCCGGCCAGGGGCCAGGGCCGGGATACGGTCCGGGACCGGGCCAGGGCCTCGGACCGGGGCCGGGATACGGCCACGGCCCGACAACCACCCCGGGACCGGGATAGACCGGGTACGGCGGATAGCCGGGATAGACCGGGTACGGGCCATAGGGATAGCCGGGCCACGACGGATACACCGCCACAGGCGGCAGCAGCGGCCACGGCCCCCGCCAGCCGCCCGGCCGGGGACCCGGCGGCAGGACGCGCGGCCCCGGCGGCGGCACAAAGCCCGGCCGGGGCCGTTGGGCCATAGCCGCATCCGCCAGCCAGCCCAGACAGAACACCATTGCCAACATCATCCAGACGATGCGTCGCGCCATGGCCGCCTCCTTTGCCGCAGTGTCGACAAGGACCTATCGCTATCCCCAAATTTACCCATTCGCGCGACGATGACAAGAGGCACGATCCGTCTTACCTTATCGGCCGACAAGGCCCCGGCCGGCCGGCCGGTCCGGCAAACCCAGGCGGCGCCCCGCTCCGCCGCAACCATACCGCGGGAATCATGGACGCCACGGACAAACGTATCCTCGACATTATCCAGACCGGCTTTCCCGTCGCCCCCCGGCCCTACGAGGCCATCGGCCGGGAAGTCGGCCTGACCGAGGCCGAAACCCTGGCCCGGGTGCGGGCGCTGCGGGAACGCGGCATCATCCGCCGCATCGGCGCCAATTTCCAATCCGCCAAAATCGGGTTCAAATCCACCCTGTGCGCCGCCTCGGTGCCGCCGGAAAAGTTCGACGCCTTCACCAGGGCCGTCAACGACCACCCCGGCGTCACCCACAACTACCTGCGCGACCACGCGCTCAACATCTGGTTCACCATGATCGGCCCCTCCCGCGAGGCCATCGCCGAAGGACTGGCCGCCATCACCGCCCAGACGGGCGTGTCCATCTTAAACCTGCCGGCCGACCGGCTGTTCAAGATCCGCGTGGATTTCGCCATGAGCGAGTAACCGGCCCGGCCCGACAACCAAAGGCCATCCGGCCATTGACGCCGCCCGCATACGGAGGTTGCCATGCAAGACGCCATCATCGCCGTTTGTCCCGCCTGCCTGGCCGTCAACCGCGTCCTGACCGGCCGCCTGGACAGCGGTCCGGTCTGCGGCAAATGCCGCGCCCCCATCCTCGAACCGCATCCCGTCACCCTGACTGCGGCCAATTTCGACACGTTTCTGGCCAAAAGCGACCTGCCGGTACTGGTGGATTTCTGGGCGCCCTGGTGCGCGCCGTGCCGGGCCATGGCCCCGGCCTTCGATCAGGCCGCCGCCATGCTCCACCCCCGGGCCATCCTGGCCAAATGCGACACCCAGGCGGAACTGGCCATCGCCGACCGCATGCACATCCAGGGCGTGCCGACCATGGCGCTCTTTGTCCGCGGCCGGGAAAAAGCCCGCATCTCCGGCACCCGCAGCGCGTCCGACATTGTCGCCTGGGTGCGGCAGAATCTGTAGGGCAGGCTGAGGCGGAAATGAAGAATGCCTCCGGCGGCCGGGGGGGATCATCCCCCCCGGACCCCCTGGACAGGTGGGGGTGAAGGGGTGGGAAGGGACGGCGGATGGACGCGGAAGTTCGGTGAAGACGGACAGGACGGGCACCAGAGCCGTGAACGCCCCCGGACCCCCTGGACAGGTGGGGGTGAAGGGGTGGGAAGGGACGACGGATGGACGCGGAACTTCGGTGAAGACGGACAGGACGGGCACCAGAGCCGTGAACGCCCCCGGACCCCCTGGACAGGGGGGGGTGACGGGGAGGCGGCGCGGTCGCAGTCGCACGCGGGAGGTCGCGGGGAAAATGCAGGGCGGCTGTTCCGTGAACCGCTACCGCCTTATTTGCACAACCACAGGGCCGCGCCTTCGATGCCGCGCAGGATCTTGAGGCTGGTGGTGGCAAAAATATGATTTAAGGTCGACGGCTTGTGGGACGTGCGGCCGATGGCCACGGCAGCATATTTATGGGCGTTGGCCTCGTGCAGGATGGTCTTGGCCGGGTTGGACGACGTCAGCACCTTGATGGCGACGCGATCCTCGGCAATCCCGTTGTTTTTGATCTCGGCGATGGCCCGGCCGAAGATTTCCTCCGCGTTGACGCAGCGATCATCCGTGCAGACGTGGAGCAGGGCGATGTTGTGGCCGGGTTCGTGGCGCAGCATGTAGCCCACGTGGTCGGCCACGCGCATGCATTCGTCCGAACCGTCGACGCACACCAGCACGTTTTTGCGGCCGCGCTCCGGATTGCGGCAGATCCAGATGGGGAACGTCAGCGATTCCCAGAGAATGCGGTGGGACACGCTGTCTGTGACCATCTCCTCGAACCAGGACAGGCCGCGCCGGCCCAGAACAGCCGCGTCGTAAAGGCCGGCTTCCGACTCCTTGACGATTTCCTTGACCGTGCCCAACTTGCCCTTGGAAAACTTGACCCGCACCTGATCCTTGCCAAAGCCCATGGTATGGAGCCAGTCCATGGCTTTTTCCATGGCCGGCACGCCGTGGACGGCCTTGTCCTCCTCAATGTGGACCACCGCTTCGGGATTGGCCTCCAGGTTGATGGGATCGAGCCGCCAGTCCGGGCGTCGCGGCACCACGTAAAACAGGGTGAGGAGCACGTCCTCGCGCCGGGCAAAAAACTGGTGCACGAAACGCAGGCTCTGGGAGGTGTGGAACTCATCGCTGACGGTCACAAGCAGATGCTTTTCCATAAGACTCGTCCTTGGATGGGATGCGGCGGGGGACGGTCCCCCTCCGAGGGGGTTGTTTTTTATGTCGATAAAACATCTTGCGCGAACTTGGAAAGGGATTATTCTTCAGAACCGATGCTGACTTTCATTTTCAAGGAGATCGGGCTATGGATACGCTGATCGTCATTTTGATCGTGGCCGTGGCGGCCGGATACGTCATACGCAGGTTTTTCTTCAAGAAAGGCGGCTCGTGCGGTTGCGGCTGCGAGAGCGGCGGCTCGTGCGGCAGCGGCAACGGCGGCAAGGGCGGGACGCCGCCGTGCTGCTCCGATCCTGGCCGAAAGCCGTAGGCCGGCCGGCGACGGAAAATTTTTTCTGCCGGCCGGGGGAGCGCCCCCCCGGCCGACAGACGGTTTTTCGCGTTCATCCCTCCTGCCGCCCTCCCCGCCGCGCATCCAGGTAATACAGCACCGGCACCACCATGCGCGAGAAGATGGTGGCCGCCACTTCGCCGGCCATCAGCGAGATGGCCAGCCCCTGGAAGATCGGGTCGAAGAGGATGACGAACGCGCCGGCCACCACGCTGACGGCCGTCAGGAGCATGGGCCGGAAGCGCACGGCCCCGGCCTCTTCCACGGCATCGGCCAGGGCGACGCCTTCGGCCCGGCGCATCTCGATGAAATCCACCAGGATGATGGAGTTTCGCACCACGATGCCGGCCCCGGCGATGAAGCCGATCATGGAGGTGGCCGTGAAAAACGCCCCGGCGGCGGCGTGGGCCGGGATGATGCCGATCAACGACAGCGGAATCGGGGCCATGATGGCCAGCGGCGTGGTGTAGGACCCGAACCAGCCCACCACCAGGATGTAGATGAGCACCATGACCACGGCAAAGGCGATGCCCATGTCGCGGAACACCTCGTAGGTGATCTGCCATTCGCCGTCCCATTTGAGGCTGTAGTCGAGCGTCTGCGACGGCATGCCGCTTAGAAGGATGGGCAGCGGCGCGCGGGAGGCCGTCTGCCACGCCCCCTGTCCCGATGCGCCAAGGGCGGCCAGCACGTCGTTGACCTTGTTCATGGCGTAGATGGGGCTTTCCTCGCGTCCGGCCACGTCGCCGGCGACGTAGACCACGGGCGTGAGATTCTTGTGGTAGATGGCGCCAGGGCTTGTCTGTTCGCTGACGCTGGCGATCTGGGCCAGGGACACCATGCGCCCGTCGCTGCCCCGCACGGCCAGGGAATCGAGGGTCGCGGCGTCGGCCCGGGCGGCCAGGGGCAGGCGCACCACGATAGGGGCGTCCTCCCGGGCGGCCTCGTCGTGCAGAAGCCCGGCCACCGTGCCGGACAGGGCGGCGCCGAGGTCGCGAAGCGCCCGGTCGGGATCGACCCCGGCCGCCAGGGCCTTGTCGCGCTCGATGCGGATGACCCGCTCGGGCCGGGGATCGTCCACGTACCAGTCCACATCCACCACGTCCGGGGTTTTCTGCATCACGTCGCGGACCTGCCGGGCCACGGCCAGCCGGCCGGCGTCCGTCGGGCCGTAGATCTCGGCCACCAGCGTCTGGAGCACCGGCGGTCCGGGCGGGGCCTCGACCACCTTGATCCTGGCCCCGTGGCGGGCGGCTATGGGAAGCAGGGCCTCGCGCACGGCCTTGGCGATGGGATGGCTTTGCGCGGCGCGCCGGCCTTTGGGCAGCAGATTGACGGTGATTTCGGCCTCGTTCTGGGCGCTTCGCTGGTAGTAGTGGCGGATCAGGCCGTTAAACGTCATGGGCGCGGCCGTGCCGGCGTAGATGACGGCGTTTGTGGCCTCGGGCCGGGCCAGCACGGCGTCGGCCAGTTCCCGGCACACCGCCGTGGTGGTTTCCAGGGTCGTGCCGCGCGGCATGTCCACTATGACCGAGAATTCGCTCTTGTTGTCAAAGGGCAGCATCTTGACCAGCACGGCCTTGGCCGGAAACAGGGAACAGGCCCCCAGAAACAGGATGCCCACCACTGCGAGAAATCCCCAGCGCCACAGCGGGCGCTTGAGCAGCCGGTCCATGAGGAAGCGGTAGAGCCGCGTGCCGGGATCGTCGGGTACGACGGCATGAGGTTTGGCGTCGGCCTTGAGGGTCCGTTTGGCCGTCCAGGGGGTGATGAGGAAGGCGACGGCCATGGACAGCAGCATGGCCACCGACGCGCCGACGGGCATGGGCCGCATGTACGGTCCCATCAGCCCGCCGACGTAGGCCATGGGCGCGATGGCCGCGATGACCGTGAAGGTGGCCAGCACCAGCGGCGCGCGCACCTCGCCCACGGCCTCGACAATGACCCGCGACAGGGGTTTTCCCTTGGACCCGGGCAGGGACAGGTGGCGCACGATGTTTTCGACGTCCACGATGGGGTCGTCCACCAGGATGCCGATGCAGAAAATCAGGGCGAAAAGCGTCACCCGGTTGAGCGTGTAGCCCATGAGCCAGTAGGTGGCCAGCGTGATGGCCAGGGTCACCGGCACGGCCACCATGACCACGAGGCTGGCGCGAAGGCCCAGAAACAGCGCCACCACGCCGCCGACGGTGACCGCGGCCAAAACGAGGTGCAGCAGCAGTTCGTCCACCTTGTGGCGGGCGGTTTCGCCGTAATCGCGGGTGACCGTGACGTTGAGATCGGCCGGCAGCGCCGTGCCGCGCAGGGCCTCGATGCGCGACAGCGCCTCGGAGGCGATGCGCGAGGCGTTTTCCCCGGCCCGCTTGGCCACGGCGAGCGTCACGGCCGCCTGGGCCGAGCCGGCCTGGGCCGAATCCCGGCCGGGCACGAACAGGACGTAGTCGTCGGGCTCATCGAAGCTGTCGGCCACGGCGGCCACGTCGGCCAGATAGACCGGCCGGCCGTTTCGCACGCCGACCACGGCCCGGGACAACTCCTTGTCGCTGCGGAAAAAATTGTCCAGCCGCACGGCCACGGCCTGCCCGGCCCGAAAGGACTCGCCCAGGGACCGGGCGGCGTTTTGCAGGCCCAGGGCGTCGAGGATGTCCACGGCGTCCAGGCCCTGGGCGCGCAGCCGGTCGGGGTCGGGCTCCACCATGACGGCCCGCCTGCGTCCGCCGGTCACGGTCGTCTCGCCCACGCCTTCGATGCGGCGCACGTCCTCGTTGACGGCGTTGGCCATCAGGCGCAATTGCCGCGAATCGTAGGCCCCGCCCCACAAGGCCACCGACAGCACCGGCACGTCGTCAATGGACCGGGGTTTTAAAATCGGCTGGGAACAGCCCGGCGGAATCCAGTCCAGATGCTGGTACAGCCGGGCATAGGCGGCCACGACGGCCTTTCCCGTGTCCATGCCGACCTTGAACCGGACAATGGTCACGGCCTCGCCCTCGGCGGCCGTGGAATAGACGTACTCCACGCCCGGGATTTCCCACAGGATGCGCTCCATGGGCGTGACGACGCGGTTTTCCACCTCCCGGGGCGCGGCCCCGGGCATGGAGACGTGCACGTCGATCATGGGCACGACGATCTGCGGCTCTTCCTCGCTCGGCGTGGCCCAGACGGCCATGACGCCGGTCAGCACGGCGGCCAGGATGAGCAGCGGGGCCAGTTTGGAATCGACAAAGACGGCGGTCAGCCGGGCCAGCCAGTCGCCGTGATGGCCGTGGCGGTCGGGTTCGGTCATTTCGGGGCTCCGGCCACGCGGTCGCCCTCGCGCAGCGTCCCGCCGGGATCGCAGGCCAGACGGTCGCCGTCGGCCAGGCCGCTTACGACGTCCACAAAGCGTTCCCGGCCGGTTTCGCCAAAAGCCTGCGAATCGGTCAGATAGGTCTTGCCGTCAAAGGCCACGGCCAGAAAGACGCCGCCGGTCTTGACCACCCGGAAGCGCAGCGTGCCGTCCGCGTCGACGGCCATGACCGTGGGCAGGTCGCCGCGCCGCACGATGCAGGCCTCGGGCACGAGCAGCTTGTCGACGGTGCGGGCCGGCACGAACACCCGGCCGAACATGCCGGCCCGGGGCGGCCCGGTCGCGCCCGGCACGGGGTCCGGCAGGGCGCACTTGAGCTTGAAGGCCCGGGTGAGCGGGTCCACCCGGCCGACGATGGCCGAGACGGCCACAGGAAACGGTTCGGGGGCCAGCGACGGCACGGCCGCCACCAGGGTCTGGCCCTGGCGCAGGCCGGCAATGAGCGATTCATCCACCAGGGCCGTCAACTCGAAGCCGCCCGAGGCCGCATCCACCAGGGCCAGGGGCGCGCCGGCCGTGACAAAGGCCCCCTGGTCCACGTAGCGCCGGGCCAGGATGCCGTCGAAGGGGGCGGTGATGCGGGTGTAGACGCGAAGCGCCGCCAGTTCGCCGAGCTTGGAGGCGGCGGCGCCCATCTGGGCCTCGGCCGCCTCGACCTGACGGGTCAGGGCCTCGTATTCGGCCCGGGCCTTGTCGTAGTCTTCCTGGCTGACCGCCTTCTGGGCCAGCAGCCTGCCCAGGCGCTCCGTGGTGGTCCTGGCCAGCCCGGCCCGGGCGATCAAGGCCTGCCTTTCCCGGAAAATCTGCTCGCGCGAGGCGGAAAGCCCCTGCTCCTGGCTGGAGAGGTCCTTGTCGTCCAGGCGCATGATTTCCTGGCCGGCGCGCAGCATGTCGCCCTCGCGGGCGGCCACGGACAACACCGCGCCGGCCACCTTGCTGGCCAGGACGACGCTCTGGTGCGACTCCACCTGGGCCGGGAAGGAGCGGCATTCCACCACGTCCCGGCGCTGGACCGGGCGCAGCGGCGTTTCGACGATACGGGGCCGGCCGGCCTCCCGGGGCTTGTCCCCGGAACAGGCGGCGAGCAGCAGGGCCATAACGACAAGGAGCAGCAAGGGGCGTGGGTGCATGATCCATGGCAATTCCACGCCATGCCCTGGTTGTCAACGCGCAAGGCCGGCAGCGGGTCTCGCCGTGGCCGCGGCCACAGGGCCATTGCACAGAGGAGAACCCGGGGATGCGCTCAGGGACCGGGGAAGCGCCAGGGCGGCACCGGGGCGAGGTTGACGGCATCGACGCTCCAGAGATCGTCGTCCAGGGTGAGCAGATTGAGACGGCAGTAGTCCTGGCCCAGGCGGAACAGCCGGGACAGGTCGATGCCCAGGATATGGCAGAGAATGGTGCGGTTGACGCCGCCATGGGCCACCACCAGCACATTGCCGCCGACGCCGGCCAGTTCGCCAAGGACGGCCACGGCCCGGGCCTGGACATCGGCAAAGTTCTCGCCGCCGTCCGGGCGGAAACCGGTCAGGTCGTGGCCCCGGCGCTCGTAGGCCCCGGGATAACGGCTGCACACCTCGTCGCTGGTCAGCCCTTCCCAGGTTCCCAGCCGGATCTCGCGCAGCCGGGGTTCGTGGCGCACCGGCACGTCGCGCCCGGCCAGGACAATGGCGGCCGTCTCCCGGCAGCGGGACAAATCCGAAATCACGGCCAGGGAAAACGGCACGTCGGCCAGCACGCCCTGCCACAGCCGGGCCTGCCCCCGGCCCGCCTCGGTGAGGGGGAAATCCGCCTGGCCGATAAACCGCCGGGGCGAGAACTGCTCGATGGCTCCGTGCCGCAGCAGATAGATGGTGGTCATCGTGGCGTCCTGAAAGGAAAAATACAAAAAACCGGAGGCATTTTTTCTCTCCCCTCTAGCGCAGGCCGTCGCCGGCGCCGCAGATGGCGAAGCGTTTGCGCTTGTTGTCGCGCACGTCTTCCCAGGTCGGTTCCTGCCAGACGAGCGGGGTTTGGCGGGACGGCGTCACTTTGACGGGCGATGTTGCCGCGCCGGCCACATCGACCATGACGTCGCCGATGGTGGCCATGGCCTTGGGATTAAACGACGCCGCGAAGGCGGCGGCATCGGCGATGGCGGCCTCGTCCCAGGCCGATTCCGGGAAGCGGCGGGCAACGCCGACCGGGCCGGGCAGATAGCGGACCTTGAAGACGAGGTCGTTTTCGCCGGCGTGGCGTTCCAGGCGGAGGTTGTCGGACTGGTTGCGGCCGATGGCCAGCCAGCGTTTGCCGCTCCAGTATTGGCGGCCGATGTTGGCCAGATCGAAGTCGGCCGGCGTGGGGGCGGCCATGTGGACAAACAGCGGGAAGAAGCGTTTGGCCGAGGGCTGTTCGGTCAGCAGGCAGCCGCCGGCCGGGGTGGGGATTTCGGCCAGCCCGTAGTCCCGGGCCAGATTGAGCTGGTCCTTGCGGCCCCGGCCGCTGATGCCGAGCAGGCGTTGCCGGTCGACGAGGCCGGACAGTTCCGCCGCTGTTTCGGGCAGGCATTTGGCGCACAGGGGCCGAAGCAGAATGTCCTTGGTTTCGGAATCGCGGCTGACGACATTGAGGGAGTCGCGGCGCTGGGACATGGGGCGCTGGCCGAGGACCTCGCCGGAGACGAGAAACGACGCGCCGTACGCGGGCATGAGTTCCCGGGCCCGGCGCAGCATGAGGATCTTGCAGTCCACGCAGGGGTTTAAAAACTTGCCCAGGCCGTGTTTCGGGCCGGCGGCCATCATGCCCACATAGTCGTCGGCCACGTCGACCGGGATGATGTCGAGGCCGTAGATGGCGCGCCAGTGGTCGATGCGGCGGGGTTTGCCGAAAAAGGGGCTGGTGAAGTGCAGGCACAGGACGTCGAGCCCCTGGGCCATGACGGTTTTTGCGGCCAGGATGCTGTCGAGCCCCCCGGAGAAAAGGGCCAGGGCGTGGTAGGATTTCATGCGGCGTAGCTAAAGCCTCGCCGGGCGCAAGGCAAGGGGGAAGACGCCGCGTCCGGCCGGTTTCCTCCCCCCGGCGAAGTTGCCGGGCGGCAGGCTTTTTGCTAATAAGCCTCCTTTGCGCCCCAACACCTTTTGTCAGGAGCACGGCGACATGGCCCGAAAGCCCGCGTTAAGCCCCGAAGATTTTCGCAACGAAGCCCTCGCCACCGCGCTGACCACCATCGAGCGCAAACACGGCCAGGGCGCTGTCATGCGCCTGGAAGATGCGGCCCATGTGAAGATCCCGTCCATCCCCACCGGCTCCATCGGCCTCGATCTGGCCCTGGGCATCGGCGGCATTCCCAAGGGACGCATCACCGAAATCTACGGCCCGGAATCCTCGGGCAAGACCACGCTGGCCCTGCACATCATCGCCGAATCCCAAAAGCTCGGCGGCACGGCCGCGTTTATTGACGCCGAACATGCCCTGGACATCAACTATGCCCGCCGGCTTGGCGTCAACACCCCGGAACTGCTGATTTCCCAGCCCGACTACGGCGAACAGGCCCTGGACATCGCCGACCTGCTCGTGCGCTCCGGAGCCGTGGACGTGGTGGTCATCGACTCGGTGGCGGCGCTGATTCCCCAGGCCGAACTCGAAGGCGAGATGGGCGAAACCCAGGTGGGCGGACAGGCGCGGCTCATGTCCCACGCCATGCGCAAATTGACCGGCACCATCCACAAGTCCCAGACGTCGGTCATCTTCATCAACCAGATCCGCATGAAGATCGGCATGACCGGCTACGGCAGCCCGGAGACCACCACCGGCGGCAACGCGCTCAAATTTTACGCCAGCATCCGGCTCGACATCCGCCGCATCCAGACGCTCAAGGACAAGGAAGAAACCTACGGCAGCCGCTGCCGGGTCAAGGTGGTCAAGAACAAGGTCGCGCCGCCGTTTCGCGAGGCCCTGTTCGACATCCTCTACGGCACGGGGGTTTCCCGCGAGGGCGAGCTGATCGACATGGGCGTCGAGGCCGGCATCGTGGACAAGTCCGGAGCCTGGTTCGCCTTCGGCTCCGAACGCCTGGGCCAGGGCCGCGACAACGTCCGGGCCTTTTTGCAGGAGCATACCGACATCCGCGACCAGATCGAGGGCAAGCTGCGCGAACACCTGGGATTCGCCGAATACACCCCGCCGCCCTCCCCCGAGGCCATCGAGGAAGAAGACGGCATGTAAATGGTTAACGTTGCGGGAGAAGATGCGGGGATGCGAGTCCTTTGGTCTTCCATCCCCATGCGGAGGCATACACCGATGATGACGGCTAACGAGATTCGCGCCAAGTTCCTGGACTTCTTCGCCAGCCAGGGCCACCAGAAAGTGGCCTCCTCGCCCCTTGTTCCCCGCGAGGACCCGACGCTCCTTTTCACCAACGCCGGCATGGTCCAGTTCAAGAAGGTGTTCCTGGGCCAGGACAAGCCGGGCTACAAGCGCGCCACCACCTCGCAGAAGTGCCTGCGCGTCGGCGGCAAGCACAACGACCTGGAAAACGTCGGCCGCACCGCCCGCCACCACACCTTCTTCGAAATGCTCGGCAACTTTTCCTTTGGCGACTATTTCAAGGAAGACGCCATACGCTTTGCCTGGACGTTTCTGACCGAGGTCATCGGCCTGGACAAGTCGCGCCTGTACGCCACGGTCTACCTCGACGACGACGAGGCCCACGGCCTGTGGAAAAAAATCGCCGGCCTCGCCGACGACCGCATCTTCCGCCTGGGCGAGAAGGACAATTTCTGGTCCATGGGCGACACCGGCCCCTGCGGCCCCTGCTCGGAAATCATGTACGACCGGGGCGAGGAAGTCTCCTGCGGCCCCGGCTGCGGCATCGGCGCCTGCGACTGCGACCGGTACCTGGAAATCTGGAATCTGGTCTTCATGCAGTACGACCAGATCGAGCCGGGCAGGCGCGTGGCCCTGCCCCGTCCGTCCATCGACACCGGCATGGGCCTGGAGCGCATTGCCGCCGTGGTCCAGGGCGTGCACTCCAATTTCGACATCGACCTCTTCCAGAAGATCATCCGGACCGCCGCCGACATTGCCGGCGTGGCCTACGGGGCCGACGCCGAACATGACACGGCGCTTCGCGTCATCGGCGACCACAGCCGTTCGGTGGCCTTCCTTCTGGCCGACGGCGTCATGCCCTCCAACGAGGGCCGGGGCTACGTGCTGCGCCGGCTCATCCGCCGGGCTTTGCGCTTCGGGAAGCTCATCGGCCTGTCCGATCCGTTCCTGTACAAGACCGCCGGCACGGTGGTGGACGTCATGGGCGAGGCCTACCCCGAACTCGTGGCCAGCCGGGAATTCATGGAGCGGGTGGTGCGCGAGGAGGAGGAGCGCTTCGGCGTCACCCTGGACAAGGGGCTGGCCATCCTGTCCGAAGAGCTGGAACGGCTGGAAGCGGCCGGCGAAAAAACCATCTCCGGCGAATTCGCCTTCAAGCTCTACGACACCTACGGATTTCCGCTGGACATCGTCAACGACGTGGCCGGCAAGCGCGGCATCGTGGCCGACGAGGCCGGCTACAAGGTCTGCATGGCCGAGCAGAAGGCCCGGGCCAAGAAGGCCTGGAAGGGCTCGGGCGAGACCGATCCGGCCGTGCTGTTCCTGGAACTGCTCGAATCGGGCATGAAGTCCCGGTTCCTCGGCTACCACGAGTTGACGATCAAAAGCCGGGTCAACGCCCTGGTTTCCGCCGAAGGGCAGGCTGTCGAGCGGCTGGTGGCCGGCGAAACGGGCTACATGGTCTGCGCCGCGACGCCTTTTTACGGCGAATCCGGCGGCCAGTCCGGCGACGTCGGCGTCGTGACCACGCTGACCGGCGATGCGGCCGTCCTCGGCGCCATCAAGGCCGGACCGGAGTTGACGGCCCACCACGTCGAGGTCAGGCAGGGCGAACTGCTGCTGGACCAGGAGGCCGAGTTGGCCGTGGACGCGGCCGTGCGCGCCGCCACCGCCCGCAACCACACCTGCACCCACCTGCTCCACAAGGCGCTCAAGACCGTGCTCGGCGCCCACGTCAACCAGGCCGGCTCGCTGGTGACGCCCGACCGGCTGCGCTTCGACTTCAGCCACATCTCGGCCATGACGCCCGAGGAGCTGGCCCGCGTCGAGGAGCTGGTCAACGAGGCCATCCTCCTTAACGCCCCGGTGGTCACCGAGGAACTTGACGTCGAGGCCGCCCGGGCCAAGGGCGCAACCGCCCTTTTCGGCGAAAAATACGGCGACGTGGTGCGCGTGGTGGAAGTGCCGGGCATCTCCATGGAATTTTGCGGCGGCACCCATTTGCAGGCCACCGGGCAGGCCGGCAGCTTCTACATCCTGTCCGAGTCCGGCGTGGCCGCCGGCGCCCGGCGCATCGAGGCGGCCACGGGCCTCAACGCCCTGCGCCACGTGCGCGGCATGCGCGGCGAGCTCGACGAGGCCCTCAAGACCGTCAAGGCCAAGCCCGGCGATCTGGTCGCCCGCCTCAAAAAGCTGCAGGACGATATCCGGGCGCTTGGCAGGGAAAAGGAACAACTCGCCGCCAAGCTGGCTTCCGGCCAGGGCCGCGACCTCATGGCCGGCCTTGAGGACGTCGGCGGCGTGAAGTTCCTGGCCGCCCGGGTGGACGCCCCGAACGTCAAGGCCCTGCGCGAGGCCATGGACGATCTGCGCAGCAAGCTGCCCTCCGGGGTCGTCGCCATCGCCGCCGAACAGGAAGGCGGCAAGGTCAGCCTGATCGTGGCCGTCAGCAAGGACCTGCACGGCCGCTTCACGGCCCCGGTCCTGATCAAGGACGCGGCAGCGGCCGTCGGCGGTTCCGGCGGCGGCCGTCCCGACATGGCGCAGGCCGGCGGCACGAACCCGGCCGGCATCGACGAGGCCTTCGCCAAGGTGAAGGCGGCCGTTGCGGGGTAACTGGGGCGAAGAAAGCGAGAACAGAAAACCGGGGCGCGGCCCCGGACACCGCCGGGGGGAAGCATCCCCCCCGGTCCCCCCGACAGGAGCTGGTTTGCGGCGAGGCGGGGGGGGGGTTCTATAAAATTTGGCGACATCTTTGGCGGCCCCC
>Ga0074195_1000566_pt1 | contig 68627 bp, 64 predicted proteins | sample EPASupsiteHSE623_FD_64525 | JGI IMG/M metagenome (GOLD analysis project Ga0074195, IMG submission 64525) | Bioremediated contaminated groundwater from EPA Superfund site, New Mexico - Sample HSE6-23 | ecosystem: Environmental > Aquatic > Deep subsurface > Groundwater > Contaminated ...
CGACCGCCATTGCGCATGCACCTACCAGACGGACTTTTCATTTCCCTTCCTGCGAAATAAAAATATATAACTTAAGTATATAGAAAAAACACGGTCTAAAACCGTGTTTTTTTATTTTGCTCTTTTAAGAGCCATTATTTCGATTTCATGACTGTCTGAACTAGCGTTAAGTTTGCTTAGTAGATCAGTATGCTGGTCTTGAGTGCTGCCGATCTTCGCTGCTTTAAGCTCCAGCTTGTCCAATTTTTCTTCTAGGCGGGTCAGGCAATTGGCATTAGAATCAAAATAGTCCTCATGCTGCTGCCAGGCATCGAATAAAATATCAACCTTGGCTGAAAGGGTGTTTTCCAGTCTTATTTGATTGGCTTCCAGCATAGACTGGCTAAGTTTAACGTCTGTAATATTTTTTTCCAAGATAGACTGGCTGGACTTAACATCGGATAAATCATTTATCAGCTGATGCTGACTGGATTTAACCTCGGAAAAGTCTCTCTCCAGGCTGTCGAGGCGTTTATTCATATTTTCAAGGTGATTTAAAATCTTATGTAATACTTCTTCAGCCATTTTCCGGCTCCTCATATCCCTAATTAATCTCATTTTAAACTAAAATCGGACAAAGTTAAAGATATATTTCATAATTTATGTCTAAATGAGCCGAAATGTGCATAGGTTAAATGTTGGTCACGTTTGGTAATAATATAAAATACTTAGCATAAATAGTTCTACTTAGTTTAGTACCAGCGTAGATTGAAATATCTTAATGCGGATATTGCTTGAGATGAGTAAAAATAACAGTAGCGACTGAATCGTAAAGGGGAGGTCGAATCAGTGTCCATCGCAGGCTCCACCAAATGGAAGATTTGCATGAAATGCGGTCGCAAGTTTCTTGCCATCGATAAAAGGGACAATAATAGCAGCTGCTATCTTTATTGCCCTAAATGCCGGGCAATAATGGCTCGTAAAATGTATAAGGATATAACCGATAAGTGGTTAAATAGCAATAAATGAGCGATGGGCTAGACCCATCGCTCATTTATTAGGTATAGTACTATTTGCGGTATTGCTCGGGGATTACTATTGCTTTAAATTCTTCCCAGCCCAGGCGATTAATTGTCTGGCCCAGGCGTTCTTTAGGTTGGCCACTTTCCCGGAAATAACTAAGAATGCGGTGAATAATTGATGATACTTCTTCGCCGGGAACGCCGTCCGCTACAACCAGGGCGATTTGCGCCTTGCGGCCGGAATTTCCGCCTACGGCGATTGTGTAGCCTTTAGCGGTACCGTATAGGCCAATATCTTTTACAAATACTTCAGCGCAACAGTTTGGACAACCGCTTACGCCAATGCGGATTTTGGACGGTGCCTCTTGCCCAAAGAACTCGCCATCAAGCTTAAGTCCGAGCAAGGTGCTCTCCTGCTGAGCCATTGGGCAGTGCGGTTTTCCGGGGCACATGTTTACCGGACGCACTGATTTAGATATGAAGGACTCAGGTTTTGCTCCAAATTCGGCTAATGCTTTCTCGCCGTCGACAAGATTTAAGCCCATTATAGTGATACTGCTGCCCACTATTTTTAGAGTGCCGCCGTACTTTTCTGCCATCTCGGCAAGCTTGCGGAGTTGGCTAGGTGTGGCTAGGCCACCTGGGATGTGTGGGGTTACAGGAAACTTAACCCGTTTATTTAAAAAAGGAATCTTGGATATTGGCAGGCTCATAGAAACACTCCCTATGTAAACTTAATGCTGCTGCTTTTAATTATACTTGGTTTTGGCAGGCTGTCAGTGATTTAGCTCACATAAATTGTTGCTTGCCATGATATCAAAAGATTAAGGTTTGAACGTATATTAAAAAATAATAATTATCCAAAGAAAGACAGGAAAATTGAAAAATATAGCGAAGTAGAAAGAATATAATACAAAATATGTAATTAACGGAGTGAATCGATATGAAAGGTACTGTTGTAGGAACATGGGTAAGTACCTCGCGCAAGGTATGGGGAGAGGATTTGACTGTTCGCGCTATGGAGCATGTGGGTTGGGAAGGAGACAAAATGTTCCTCCCGACTGAGGAAATAGAAGATGCCAAGCCCAAGAATTTTGTTGCGTTTATGGCGCAGCAAACGGGGAAATCAGAGGATGATATTTGGCTAGACATCGGTAAGGATAATGTTATAACTTTCTTTAATAGCTATCCGGCATTTTTTAATCAGGAGAATCTATATTCTTTCTTGAGGTCAATGTATGATGTCCATGTTGTAATGGTGAAACGCCTTCCTGGCGCCACACCTCCTGAGCTTTTAATTACGCCAATATCTGAGTATGAAGCTGTCCTCAGCTATCGCTCTAAGCGCGGTATGTTCGGCTATTTTAAAGGCTTGCTGGCTGGGGCCGCCCTGCACTTTAAGGAATCTATATCGACTGAGATAATTCAATCAACTGGCGATTCCATGAAGATCAAAATTACTTTCCCCAAGCCTATAACAAGCACAATAACCTATCGGCTCAACCAGTTGTTATCATTTGGCTTTGTAAAGGGTTTGCCGGCAAAGATTGGCGTCGCTGCCGCAATTGCAGCAGCTATTGTTGACCTTGTATTAGCTGCTGTGGGCGTTAATATTCCCTTATGGTCGGCAGTCGTCAGCGGCGTTGCAGCTGGACTGAGCGCATCGCTGCTTCTTAGGCCTTTCGCAACTATAAAAGAGGAAATTAAGGGAATTCAAGACCGTATATATTTTACTGAAACCAAGCTTAAGTCAGCTGACGAATTTGAAGAAATCATGAAAGGTTTGGATCAGTATAAAAAACGGGTAAAAAGTGAGTTTATTGGGTTTAAAGGCATAAGCGATGAAATGAATATGTATGCCGATAATTTTAATGGGCTGGCTGATCGAATGCGCGGTACATCCAATGAGATTTCAGGCGTGGTGCTCGATGTGGCTACCGCGGCAACAAGTCAGGCTCAGGAAACAGAGCATGCTGTTGGTATTCTGAATGGTAACCTGGAAGCGCTTAAAACAGTCGTTACTGAACAGACACGCAACAAGCAGCAGCTCGAGCTGGCGGTCGATGAAATAAATAAAGGCTTTGGAGAGGTTCAGGCATCAAGCAGCAAGCTTGCTCAAAGTATGCAAAAGTTTGCCGACGTTAAAGAATCAGCTGCCAACCTGCAAGACCAGGCAACAAAGATAAATGAAATTACCAGTATGGTAGCTGCCATTGCCGGACAAACAAATCTGCTGGCGCTTAACGCAGCTATTGAGGCTGCGCGAGCGGGTGAGCAGGGGCGTGGCTTTGCGGTCGTAGCTGAGGAAGTCCGTAAGCTTGCCGAACAGTCACATCAGCACTCTAATTCAATTGCCAGCGACCTTCAGGTGTTGATGAATATTATCAGCGGCGTAGTTACAATGATCGAAGATGAATATGATATCCTTGCTTCTGAAAGTCGCCAGCTGGGCGAGGTAGTTACAAACAACAGTAGGCATCTCGGTAATATCCACAATGTTGCTGATAATATTGTCGATATGATTGGGAAGCTAGAGCATGAAATGACTGATCTTAATGAGGTTTACGGCAAGATTGAATCGCTTGCTGCTATTTCAGAGGAAAACTCAGCTGCTACCGAGGAAGTAAGTGCATCTGTCCACATATATAATGAAAAACTCCAGGATATGATGGACAAAATTCGCGAGTTTAAGAGTGTTATACAGCACTTCAATGAGGACGTAAATCAATATCGGACTTAGATAGCAAACCCAGGCGATGAATACGCCTGGGTTTATTTTTTAATAATGGTTGAAATAATAAAATTTTTTTTCAGAATTGCAGGTATAATTACCTGAAAATAGAATAATCAAAATAATGAAACAACCTAATTTATCCAGGTAATAGAGGAGGGGCGAAATGAAGGGCTTTGTTAAGCGAGGGTTAGTATTGGCCGGTGCGGTAGTCTTAGCGGCGGCAGTAGCAGGCTGCGGCAGCAGTGGCCAAAAGGCTGCCGATGGTCAAAAATATGCCGGGCAGACGGTGCGGTTTGTAGCCTCGAACCATACGTATACGGATGCTATTAAGCCGCTGATCCCTGAATTTGAAAAGAAAACTGGAATCAAAGTTAACATGGAGAGCTATTTCGAGGATCAGTTGACACAAAAACTTACTGTCGAGTTTACCTCAGGTGCGTCATCTATCGACGTATTCATGACCAGACCATTGCAGGAGGGCCGTTTGTTCAGCAAAAACGGCTGGTATCAACCGCTCAATACCTATCTCGGTGATGCTCAAAAGACACCTGCTGACTGGAAATGGAATGATTTCCAGAAATCAGCAGTTGATGCCACAACCTTAAAGGGTAATGTCTATGCTGTGCCAATTGTTACCGAATGGCAGACTCTATTTTATCGGAAAGATTTATTCGAGCAAGCCGGGCTGACACCTCCGAAGACATTAGAGGAGTTAGAGGCAGCTGCTAAGAAGTTTCATAATCCCTCGGCTGGGATGTACGGTATTGTCTCACGCGGACAGCGTGGTGCATCTGTAACACAGTTCTCGAGTTACTTATACGGACACGGCGGGGACTTCCTTAAGGATGGAAAGTGTGTACTCGATACTCCGCAGGCCATTCAGGCTATCCAATATTATGGCAGAATACTGCATGACTATGGTCCTCCCGGCGTAACCAATATGAGCTGGCCTCAGGCCCAAGCTTTAATGGCGAGCGGCAAGGTAGCAATGTGGACAGATGCCAGCACGCTGCTTCCAGGACTCTTAGACCCGCAAAAATCCAAAGTTGCAGACAAAATCGGTCTAGCAATGTTCCCCGGCGGCCCTGGCGGACAGCATCCGTTCATGGTGGTTCCTTGGGCGGTTTCTATTGCTAATCAATCTAAAAACAAAGACGCTGCATGGGAGTTTGTAAAATGGCTGTCAAGTCAGGAAGTCATGACAAAGGCTCAGCTGGCTGGTAATACTACCACTCGTAATGCTATATGGGGCGATGCTGCTGTTGTTGCAAAGTTGCATCCCGGAATGGCCGATATTGCCAAGCAAACTGGCGGTATAGCTGTTCCATATGACCGTCCGGTTATGACTGCTGTTGTTGAGGCTCGTGACGCTATTGGCGACGTTATCGTCAAGTCGATAGAAACTGGCGGCACTGCTGACATAGCTTCACTGGCTAAAGAGGCAGTTGCCAAGGTTAATGCCCTGCTGGAAAAATCGGGAGAATTTGGTCAGTAATCAAGGTGCGGTCTTGCGACCGCACCTTACCCTTACCCAAAGTATAACTTTAAGTATGCTTGTTAGGAGGCACCTAGATTGAATCGCTATATTGAACGCAATATAAGCTGGCTCTTTCCTCTTCCGGCTGCGTTATTCATCTTGTCGATGATGGTCTTTCCTGTGGTTTATACCTTCTGGGTAAGCCTTACCGATTGGTCGATGACGTCAAGTGATGCGGTGAAGTTTGTTGGTCTTAAAAACTATATCGACTTGCTAAGTGACCCCCGATTTTTCAACTCAGTCAAGCTTACCCTATATTTTACGGTGCTGGCTGTAGGGGTTGAGACAGTCTTGGGAGTAGCAATAGCGTTACTTCTTAATCGTGATTTTAAAGGTAAGAACTTAGTCAAAGGTATCCTCCTGCTGCCGATGGTAGCCACACCGGTTGCGATCGGTTTAGCCTGGACGCTATTTTATGAGCCAACAATTGGGCTCGGCAACTACGCCTTAGGGCTATTAGGCATGGAGCCTTCCCGGTGGCTGGCCTCTAATACAGCGGTTATTCCATCACTGGCCATTGTCGATATTTGGGAATGGACGCCGATGGTAACGCTAATCGTGCTGGCTGGTTTGGCTTCGCTGCCCAACGAGCCATATGAAGCGGCTATGGTAGATGGCGCTACCCCATGGCAGGTGCTGCGCTACATCACGCTGCCGCTATTAACGCCGACAATCATGATTGCCGTTATTCTTCGCGGCATAGATGCTTTCAAGACTTTTGATATTATCTATACAATGACAGCGGGAGGTCCGGGTTTTGCGTCTGAGACGCTCAATATTTACGCCTATAATTTGGCCTTCGGTTATTTCAAATTCGGCGCGGCCTCATCAGCACTTGTTGCCCTGTTGGCACTAGTTTTAGGGAGCAGTCTCATAGTACTGTGGATGCGTCGATCATGGGACCAGTAATATATAGCGGACACCCGACTGGAGCGTGAAAACATGCGTAATAAGAAGTTAACTAATTATTTATGGTATTTACTTATAATTGTTGTTGCTATTCCATTCTTGTTCCCGCTGGCGTGGATAGTGCTGGCTTCCTTTAAAACTCAGGCGCAAATAGTGACAACACCGCCCTTGTGGATATTTACGCCGACCTTGGAAAACTATCAAAGTGTGTTTGTAGATCAGCAGTTCAGCCGATTCTTGTGGAACAGTTCGGTTATTGCGGTAGGTTCGACAGTGCTGTCACTGATAATCGGCTTACCGGCAGCCTACACTATATCGCGCTACAAGCAGAGCACGCTGGGCGTATTCATTTTACTGGCGAGACTAATGCCTGGAATATCTTATCTTATTCCCTGGTTTATGCTATTTTCAAGAATTGGCATGGTAGACACTTATACTGCCCTGATTGCCAGCCATATGCTTGTAGGACTGCCATTTATCGTCTGGATCATGGTGAACTATTTCGATGGGCTGCCGCGTGAATTGGAAGAGGCGGCGCAGGTTGACGGCTGTACGCTGCAAAGTGCTTTTATGAAAATCGTGCTGCCGCTTTCCGGGCCGGGTATTCTAACGGCAACTACGCTGTCGTTCCTGTTTTCTTGGAACAATTTTATGTTTTCTCTTGTATTAAGCTCAGAGCACACTAAGACACTACCAATTGCTATCTATAACTTCGTATCTTATGCCGAAGTAAGCTGGGGTAGTGTTATGGCCGCCGCAGTTGTAATTATTCTGCCGGCGATAATTTTGACAATGATATTCCAAAAGTATGTCATCAAAGGCCTGACAATGGGAGCAGTTAAGGGGTAGAATCTGGTAAAGCGGGGTATTATTTATGGCAAAAGTAGTTTGTGAACATATAGTAAAGAAGTTCGGACAGGTTACGGCGGTTGATGATTTCAATCTGGAAATAGAAAATAATGAGTTTATAGTAATCGTGGGACCATCAGGCTGCGGCAAATCAACATCGCTTAGGATGATTGCCGGGCTTGAAGACCAAACTTCAGGCAGCATCTTTATTGGCGGAGAGCTAGTTAGCGACAAACCGCCGCGCGACAGAAATATTGCCATGGTTTTTCAAAACTATGCACTCTATCCGCATATGAACGTATACGACAATATGGCGTTCAGTCTAAAGCTGCAGGGCATCGCTAAAGATGATATTGACCGAAAGGTAAAGGAAGCTGCTGAAATTCTTAATATTGGTCCTTATCTTGAACGTAAGCCAAAGGAATTATCAGGCGGCCAGCGCCAGCGTGTTGCGCTTGGGCGGGCAATTGTTCGCGAACCGGCTGTATTCTTGATGGATGAACCACTATCAAATTTGGATGCTAAATTAAGGGTACAGATGCGCACTGAGATTGCTAAGCTCCATGCCAGGCTCGGTGCTACTACTATCTACGTTACGCATGACCAGACCGAGGCCATGACAATGGCTGACCGCATTGTTGTTATGAAAGATGGTGTTATCCAGCAGATTGCTGATCCTCAAACTATCTACGATAAGCCTGTAAATAAATTCGTTGCTAGTTTTATCGGAGCGCCTCCCATGAATTTTATAAACTGCAGCTTTAAAGTTCAGACGGAAGGTCTAGAGCTGGTGAGTGACGATATGGATGTAAAGATGCCCCAGGAATGGGCAGCGCAAGCGCAAAAGTATGTCGGCTCAGAAGTCATACTTGGAGTGCGGCCGGAAAATATCAGACCCGAAGAATCGGCAGTAACAAATATTAACGCTCTGGTCGAGGTCGTTGAACCTTTAGGGTCAGAGACGCTAATTCATGCAAAGCTTGGCGGGCAGAATCTTATTGTGAAGGCAAATCCTGATTATAAACCGGCGGTCGGTGAAATAATTAAACTAACCTTTGAGATGAATAAAGCGCATTTGTTTGATAGAGAAACAGGCGTAACAATTATCTAAGGTGTTTTGAAATAATTTTTATGATATAATATAATATATGAAATTTATTTTCAGATATTATTCCGGTTCAATTGAGGAGGAAGCTAATGCAAAGCTATGATATTGGTTTAATAGGCCTTGCGGTAATGGGCGAGAATTTAGTGCTCAATATGGCAGGTAAAGGTTTTAGCGTTGCAGTTTATAATCGGACTGTCAGTAAGGTCGAAACATTCTTAGAGTCAAAGGCGAAAGGGTTTAATATTGGCGGCGGTAAATCAATAGCTGAGTTTGCAGCCATGCTTAAGTCGCCTCGCAAAATTATCATTATGGTCAAGGCTGGAAAACCGGTTGACGATATGATTAATGAACTGATTCCCTATCTGGATAAAGGGGATATTGTCATTGACGGAGGCAATTCTTATTTTGCTGATACTCAAAGACGCAGTGCCGAGCTTGCGGGAAGAGGTATTAGATTTGTCGGGATGGGCGTTTCTGGCGGGGAAGAGGGAGCGCTTAAAGGACCAAGTCTGATGCCGGGCGGAGATTTTGAGGCATACAAAGAACTCGCGCCTATCTTTACGACTATTGCCGCGCAAGTTGCCGACGGACCCTGTTGTGCCTTTGTCGGTCCGGATGGGGCTGGTCATTATGTTAAAATGGTTCACAATGGAATTGAGTATGGCGATATGCAGCTAATTAGTGAAGCTTACTATATTATGAAAGAAGCGCTTGGACTTTCAGCCCAGGAGATGCATGACGTTTTCTCGGAATGGAATAAAGGCGAACTTGATTCATACTTGATTGGGATAACCAGTGATGTCTTTTTGAAAAAAGATGAGGAAACCGGTCGTCCATTAGTAGAGATGATTCTGGATAAAGCTGGTCAAAAGGGAACCGGTAAGTGGACGTCGCAAAGTGCGCTTGATCTTGGTGTGCCTACACCAACAATTACCGAAGCTGTCTTTGCCCGCTGTATGTCCGCATATAAAGATGAGAGGGTAGCTGCATCAAGTGTGCTCCGCGGACCTGACGCTAAGTATAACGGAGATAAAGCAAAGTTTATTAAGGCTATTCACGACGCGCTATATGCTTCTAAAATATGCTCTTATGCGCAAGGCTTTGCCCTCTTAAAAGCAGCCAGCGAAGAATACAAGTGGGGCCTCAATTTCGGCGAAGTAGCTCTCTTATGGCGCGGCGGCTGCATTATTAGAGCTCGCTTCCTTGATCGCATTAAGGAGGCTTTCCAGCAAGATTCAGGCTTAGCAAATCTGTTGTTAGATCCTTTCTTTAGCTCAATAATGGCAGCGACTCAGGAGAACTGGCGGCTAGTTGTTAAAACGGGTAAAGAATTAGGTATTCCCACCCCGTCTTTCAGCGCATCTCTTGACTATTATGACAGCTACCGGCGAGCAGTTCTGCCGGCTAATCTGCTTCAAGCACAACGTGATTATTTTGGTGCTCATACCTATGAGCGTATTGACCGTCCCGGTACCTTTCATACCGAGTGGATTAAATAATAAAAGCGCGGCAATCAGGTAAGGGATTGCCGCGCTTTGTATTGCCTAGCCGCGCCAAGTGCGCTGGATTTCAGCAATTTCATCGAATTCTTTTTCGAGGTTATAATATATTCGCTCATAGATACTAAAGAGTTTCTGATAGCGTTCATGGTTAGCCATATTAGGGTAATAGCGTTCTTTAATATTAATAAAGTTGCCTACTTCTTTAATATCGCTAATTAAGCCTAGAGCATACATGCCAAGTACGGCAGCGCCGAAGGCTGAGCCTTCCGGCTCGCCGGGGACGCTGATTACTCGGCCAAAAACATCAGCCATAATCTGAACCCAAAGTGTGGAACGAGTAAAGCTGCCGCTGACGCGTATTTCATTTGATTTACCTGACACCTCTTCAAGAGCGGCGAAAACACTATACATAGCATACGTAATGCCTTCAAGAGTGGCTCGAACAAGATGCCGTTTGCCATGATTAAGGTTGAGGCCAAAAAGTACGCCACGGGCATTGGCATTGTAGTAAGGAGCTCTCTCGCCTGAGAAGAGGGGCAGCATAATAAGACCGTCTGAACCAGCAGGCTTTTGCTCAGCGTAACGGGTAAGAATTTCATAAGTATCCAGGCCTAGTTTTTCGGCAACATGCTGCTCAGTTGTGGCGAATTTGTCGCGCGCCCAACGGTAAGCAATGCCGCCGTTATTTATAGCCCCGCCTAGAACCCAGTAGTTTTCCGTCATGTTGTAGCACCAGGTGCGCATTTTTTCATCAATCTGGGGCCGGTCAGTTACTACTCGCACCGCGCCGCTAGTGCCGATCATTGCTGTTACTTGGCCGGGGTTAACCCCTCCGGAACCGATGTTGGACAGGATTCCATCGCTAGCTCCCAATATTACGGCAGTATTTGGCGACAAGCCGAGTGCAGCAGCTACCTCGGGGGATATCGACGGCACAATAAAGGTTGTAGGAACTACCTCGGACAGTCTGTCTTCCGAGATGCCCAGTATAGTTAGTAAATCTTGATCCCAGGAAAGGGTATGCAAGTTATAGATAGCCGTTGCTGTGGCAATAGACTTGTCCACAAGGTACTTGCCGAACAGCTTGTGGCAGACATATTCCTTTATACCAATAAACTTTGCGGTCCGATTAAAGATATCAGGACGTTCATTTTTAAACCATAATATCTTAGACAGGGGATACATGGGGTGCATGGGGCAGCCAGTTTTGCGGTACATTTCGCGGATGTCTTGTTCGGCACGGAGTTTTTCAGTATACTTCTGGCCGCGCGAATCTGCCCAGATAAGCATACGGTGAAGCGGTGCTCCATTGCTGTCTACCGGAAGAAGACTGTGCATTACTGAACTAAAGCACATTCCGCTAAGCTGGTTTGGCAAGAGGGCAGCTTGTTTAACAGCGCGGCTGACCACCTTGATAAAGGCTTCATAAATATCATCCGCTTCCTGTTCGGCCCAGGCCGCTTGCGGAGTATATAGGGGATAATCTTCATTTTGATTAGCAACGATAGTTCCATCTTGAAGGTAAATAACGGCCCGGCAGCCGGTAGTACCAATATCGACACCCATTATAGCCAGCTGGTTCATTTTTAACAGCCTCCTCTGTAGATGCTAAGAGTTAAATTCGCCATTTTCGTCAAATATCATATTGCACGGCTCGCTTAGAATAGTAATATTGGGATGGTTTCTGACTTCGTCTACCATAGACTCAGATATCAGTATTTCTCCCAAATGAAGGGTGTCTTTAATCCTAACGAGCCTAACCCTGCTCAAATCGCGGGCGTTACTCGTTTTGACGGCCGCCAATAGGGCATCGCGGTCGCAGTCCAATACTGTAGGCATATGGGTAGGACCTACTACTGTTGACGTAAGGCCGTTAGCATAGGTGGCCTTAAAGTCAGTTTTATCGACGAGCTTACGGGTGGTAAAGTCGGCAGTCCCCATGCCGTTGGCATTACCATGAGTACGCTCGCTAAGGTCAAGGACAACCATCTTATTTACATCAGGACCGCCTGAAGCATACTGCGTCGGATATCGTCCGGTAATATTCGGATCCATACCATCGCCGGAAATATCTTTACCAATTTGGTCAATAACAAGGACGTCAATTTGATCAAAGTAGATTTTAGGCATGTTCGCCTTGGCTTCAACTAGCAGCTCGCTGTCTTTTTCAATCATTTCACGAGCAGGGACAGCAACGATCTTAGCAATCTTATCATAGGCATTCTCCACTGTACCTACGCCGAACAGAATAGGCGTACAGTCAAGAGCTATCTCAGCCATTGCAATAAGATTATCGGCCATATGTTTAAAGCTGTAAGCATGACAGGATTCGGCTCCTTTTTGTTTGCCTAAACCAATTGTAATCATTTTGACCAAGCCGCTTTCACATATGCCTCTAAATGCGGTATGTGGTTTAATACGGTTTATGACAACGATACCGTCCGCTTGATGGGCATATTTATCCATATAGACTGGTAGTCCATTACCTAGCCGACCAATTTCAACTACTTCCATAGAAGAAATTATTGGACATCCAGCTGTTTCTTCTGTTACACCAAGGTTAGCGAGAACTTCTCTTTGTCCCTCAGATGAAGCACCGCCGTGACTTCCCATTGAGGGTACAATAAAGGGTTCCGCACCCTGGCTTTTTAACTCTTCAATCGTTACTCTTGTCAGCAAGGGGATGTCGGCAACGCCTCTGCTGCCGACAGCAACGGCTATTTTCATTCCCGGTTTAACCGCATCCATTATACCTGGCTTAGCCAACTCGCCGCGCAGCGTTCCGGATATGTCTTGAACAGCGGGTGCCGGAAAGGTTTGGCGTATTTTAACCATTCGAGGCAAGGGAATACCCTGCAGGAGTTCCTGAATGACGTCCATTTTATCTTCTCCCATCCATTTTAATCCCTGTACGACAGTATTGTAATAAAAGCATACCACTTATCTACCTTGTTAAAAAGAACTTACCAGGCAAAAAGGCCTGATAAGTTCTTGTACGAATGCTTAAACAAAGTTGCTGAGAATAAGAGTAAAGGTTAGGCCTGCAACGGCTATTATTGTTTCCAGCACAGTCCAGGTGGCAAGCGTTTCCTGAACAGTCATGCCGAAGTATTCTTTTATCATCCAGAAGCCCGCGTCATTAACATGTGACAGGATGAGCGAACCTGCTCCGGCTGCCAGCACCATGAGTTCCGCGCTTGTGCCCGGTGTTGCTGCTACGATAGGGGCGACAATACCGGCCGCGGTTAAGAGTGCTACTGTTGCTGAACCTGTGGCAACACGGATAAGTGCGGCTACAAGCCATCCTAAGATAAGCGGATTGAAATTAGAGGCAGTTGCCAACTTTGCAATTTCAGTGCCTACACCACTGTCTAATAGTACCTTGTTGAAAGCACCGCCGCCGCCAATTACCAAGAGTATACTGGCAACCGGTGGCAGAGCCTGCTCTGTGAACTTAGCGACAGTCTCCTTACTCATACCGCGCCACGTGCCAAATGTAAATAAGCTGACAAGTACTGAGATGAGCAATGATGTTATTGGGCTGCCGATAAAGTTTAAAGTATTACGCAGCGACGTGCCCTTTTCAAGGTTAATGTCAGCGAATGTTGAAAGAAGCATAAGCATAACTGGTAATAAGATAGTGAAAAGAGTGATGCCAAAACTAGGCATCTCAGACTCTATTCGGCCGGTTTTGATTGCTGCATTAAAGTTCTCCGGCGCTTTGGCAGGAATTCTTTTGCTGATAAAACTTGCGAATACCGGACCGGCTAAGATTGCGGTCGGCAGGCCGACAATAACACTATAGAGAATTGTCTTGCCGACGTCAGCTTTAAAAATGCCTACTGCGGCCATTGCTGCCGGGTGAGGAGGAACAAGACCGTGTACTACGGACAAACCGGCAAGGAGCGGCAAGCCAACTTTAGTCAATGGAATACCGGTTTCTTTGGCGATAGTAAAGACAAGGGGGATCAAAAGGACAAATCCGACCTGGAAGAATACAGGAATACCAACAAGGAAGGCGACAAACATCATGGCCCAATGAACGTTTTGTTTACCAAAGGCGCCTATTAATGTGCGGGCGATCCGCTCAGCGCCGCCGGATTCCTCCATGAGTTTGCCAAGCATTGTGCCAAGTCCGAGGACTATAGCAATGAATCCCAGCGTATTTCCAAGCCCAGCCTGAATTGAGGCCACAAGTTTGTCCAACGGCATGCCTGAAGCAACACCGACAAAGAATGAAACAAGAATTAAGGCGATAAATGGATTAAGCTTAATCTTAGTGATTAAAATCAGTAGTAAAATAATGGCTACAAGTACTATTCCTAATAACATTAGCCTATCCTCCCTTTAATATTTGTAGGGTATCCGCGAATAGATGCAATTATCAATACTGGCATGTGTAGACAATTAAAATAAATACCACAACCTTTAAATAATATGAAAAAAATTTTCAAAGTTATTATAACATTTGCTCTTAAAGTATAGCAATATGTTTTTTGAGGGTAGACAAGTATTGCATGATAATAGCGGCCTTGATAGAATTAGATGAAGTGAAAGTGATACGGGGGTTTCGCTATGGAAGACAACGAAAAGAATCTCGGTGGCTGTTTGCCTCGTCTGAGAGGTATAGGCAACATTTTAACAAAAGCGGAAGAAAAGGTTGCTGAATATATTCTAGCCAACCCGGCAGAAGTGATACATATGTCGATTACTGAATTGGCTGAAGTGGCGGGTAGCGCAGAGGCGACTGTTTTCAGGCTTTGCCAAAAGGTAGGGTATAAGGGCTATCAGAGCTTTAAGATCGCACTGGCCGGAGATATTTATACACCAATGCAGTCGGTTAATAAAGAGGTTGACCCAGGAGACTCTCTTGACGTCATTACAGGTAAGCTGTTTCATAGCATCAACGAGAGTCTGCAGGATACGCTGAAGATTATTGATGAGACTCAGCTTGCTAAGGCTGTTGATGCAATTGCGTCTGCGAGGCGGATTGACGCCTTCGGTTCAGGAGGATCTGCAATTGTTGCAGCCGACTTTGAACATCGTTTTATGCGGTTTGGCATACCGGTAAGGGCGTATGCTGATCCGCACATGCAGATTTCATCGGCAGCACTTAGTGAAAAAGGCGATGTAGTAATTGCGATATCTCATACGGGAGCCAACCGCGACCTTCTAGAATCGGTAAGCATGGCCAAAGACAGCGGAGCAACTGTTATTGCAATTACAAGTTACACTAAATCACCCCTTATCAAACTGGCTGATATAACACTATGCGGGACAGCAAAGGAAACACAATATCGCTCCGAAGCTATGGCCTCACGTCTTGTTCATTTGGCCATCGGTGATGTGCTGTACGTAGGAGTAATGCTCCGTCACCAGGAACGGATTGTTGCAAACATGCAAAAAATCCGTCAAGCAATAGCAATTCGTCGTATTTAGGAATATATCGACTGATCGATAATTTTGGATATAATAAAAAAACAAAGAATTAACCGGAGGTTATTATGATTCGTGAACGGCGTAGTAAAGAAAAATTGGAGACCTACTATCGAAAGTACATCGAAGAGGGGATATTAGATCCAAACGTGCACCCCTGGGTGGCTGAATCTTGGAAGAGAAGCCGTACGCGCGGTATTCCGACTGAGGCTATGCCAAATTTACCCAAACTCAGCAAAGAGCAATTGGCTGAACGCCGTCAGATTCATCAAGCGGCGCTAGACTATCTGGACGGGCTATATAAAGAAATTCGCGAGTTTTTCAACAGCTATAATTTAAGCATGTTATTGCTTGATAACGAGTGCTATACCTTGAAAAGCTATGCGCTGCCTTTTTTTCAGAAGACACCCGGGCAAGTTGAGGGCGCAAGACTGGCAGAAATGGATATTGGAACCTCAAGTATCAGTATTTCTTATGAGCACAAAGTACCTTTTCTAATGTTCGGACCTGAGATGTGGTTATCTGAGTGTCAGGAAGGTGATGCTTGCTCTACCCCTATAGTTGTGGATGGAGAACTTCAATACATCTTGACTCTAGTATCAGTAGAGCAAGAGTCGCTGCCATATGATGCGGTAGTAACACATCTTTTGGGAATGAAATATGCTTTAGAGAAATATCTGTCGATGCAGTGGCATTTGAAGGCGCGCGATGCTATTTTAGACGCGGCACCTTTTGCTGTATATCATATAGTGCCAGGCGGCAATGTTGCTTATAGCAATCAACTAGGCCGCAGCCGTCTTGCCAGCATAAGTCCAGAAGGTGAGAGCGAAAGTCTGCCTAATCTTAGCGATGTCGTACTTAATTACCGACATACACCTCTATACAAAGGATTTAAGGGTATTCCGTCTTATAATAAGGAAGTAACTTGGATAACGGCCAATAAGACATATGAGGATATTACTACAGTTGTTCCGTTTGAGCGCGATAGTGACAATATCGTAAACAGCGTTATTGCCGTATCGCTGCCGATTGAAGACTTAAGGACGCTTGTAGCTCATGCGGTAGGATATACAGCCAGATATAATCTTGGCAGTATGGTGGGGGAGGCTCCGGTTTTTATAAGCATGAAGGACAAGGCTGGGCGGGTAGCGCGCGGCGCGAATCATGTCCTGCTCCAGGGCGAACCCGGAACTGGTAAAGAACGCCTAGCTCATGGTATTCATCACCTAAGCAGCCGGGCGGCTGGACCACTTATCTCTGTTAAATGCGCCGCATTACCTCCGGAACTCTTAGATATTGAATTGTTCGGCACAGCTGAAGGCATGGACGAAAGTCGGACAGGAAAACTTGAGCTGGCTAATGGGGGAACACTATTTCTCGATGAAGTAGAAAAAATTCCTGCTAAAGTTGCCAGTAGATTAGCTTTAGCACTTGCGGACGGAAGAAGCTCCCGGATAGGCGAAGATATTAGAAGGCCAATTGATGTACGCATAATTGCCGCTTGCGATAGTGATCTAAAGCGTCTCACTGACAAGGGAATTTTCCATAATGAGCTATACGAACTTCTCTCAAAAAGCGTTATTCGTATTCCCCCGCTTCGGGCACGACGCGAAGATATACCGCTGCTTGCCGGTCATATTATCAGTGAAGTTGCGGAGCAGCATCATATAAACGTCAAAACAATAGCGCCAGAGGCTGCTGAAATGCTCATGAACTACGACTGGCCCGGGAATATTAAACAGCTTCAAGGCGTAGTTGAACACGCATTTTTCAATACGCTTGGTGAGACTATTAAAACAATGAATATAAGCCTCACAGCTGACACTCCACTAGGAAATGCCTGGAAAGAAGACCGTGAAGTTTTTGTCAAAGCCTGGCAGGCTGCTGGAGGCAATATAAGTCGTTTGGCAAATATGCTCGACGTAAGCAGAGTCACTTTGTACCGCTACTTGAAAAAGTACGGTTTGTCCAAAGAATAAGTGGAGGGATTTTAAGTGCGTTTGCGGAAAAAACCGTGGATTGACGAAGCAATTAAACAATACAGCGATTTTGTGAATGAAAATGCAGATAACAGCGTCCAGGGAAAGTGGGGAGATATTTTTGGCCGCATTGCACCACTCCATGTTGAGCTGGGGACAGGAAAGGGTCGGTTTGTCAGTGAAATGGCCGACCTTAATCGCAATATAAACTATATAGGCATCGAGGCCCAGCAGGATGTTCTGTTTTACGCCGCTAAAAAAGTTGAAGCTAAACAGCTAACTAATGTTCGGCTGCTTGTATTTGATATCAACAATATTTTGGATATATTTGCTGAGGACGAAATTGATCGCCTTTATATCAACTTTTGCGATCCTTGGCCTAAAAAGCGTCATGCCAAGCGTCGACTAACCCATGTTAATTTTCTCAACAAATATCGCCGCATCTTAAAAAGCGGCGGACGAGTTTGTTTCAAAACGGATAATGCTGAGCTTTTTGCCTTCTCACTTGAACAGTTTGCTGAAAACGGTCTTCAAGTAGACAAGGTTACCTTCGATTTACACAACAGTGAATTTGCAGCTGCTAATATAATGACAGAGTACGAACGAAAATTCAGCGGGTTGGGCATGAAAATTCACCGCTGTGAAGTGGTATTTCCGTAAACTTATGACATAAAAGCCATAGGCGGCATATATTGTAGTAGAGAAGTTTGCAAGTAATTTTGCAAGATGGGAGAGTGTTAGGATGCCGCGTCAGCCTATGGCTTTTACTGTTCCCCAGCCATTAGAGCCTCTCAATATCGAAGAGGTAAGATTCTGGCTGGATATCATGCAGGAGCATGCTTTATTTATTAAGAATGGTCTGCCTTGTGACCGCACAGATTTAATTAACGAAGCGCAAAGTTTTATGCGCGAATTTGAAACACTTGGCGCTAGAGCTGATAAAGTTCAAAATGAAAAGAAATTTACTGAGCTTGTAGCTGCTGCTTACGATGAGGTCCGCGATTTTCACCGTTTTAAGCGCCACCTTCTACGCCTCAAGCTGACCTGCAAGCTTGGCGGCTTTAACTTCCCTCTACAGCTGGATCACATGGCTCGGGAAGCCGAATATGTCATGCGTCTTTTTGACAAGATGCGGGATGGACGCCCGGCATTGAAGGCTGCTGGAAAAACTCAAGAAAACGCCTTTTGGGTACGCATTATGGGAGACCATGCTAAGCTAATGAGCCATTTGATCGATCCGTCAGAAAGAAGCCTAGTCAATACAGCGCAGGATTTTGCCGAAGACTTCGATTCCTTATACCTGCAAAGCCAAGACTTTGCAAGTATGCTTCATTATAATGACAGTGAGGTTCCTGCTTTCAGGCGCTTTCTCCAGGATGTGCGTGTTTCCACTAGGGAAATCAGAGATTTTAAACGTGCTTCACAGGAAATGATTGCCCAGTGTAAGATGGTCGGACTTATCCCGGAATTACTTGCCGACCATGTGCGCCGTGAAGCTGATCACTTCCTGATGATACTTACAATGATGGAAAAAGGAATAATAACTAACACCGCCGTCGCAGATGTGACCGAATTCGAAGATATGGAAGATGTCGATGATTGTGATGACTTCGATGATTTGGATGAAAGAGACGATAGCTGTATACCTAGCGATTGCAATACAAAAGTAGTCGAATGCGACTGTGACGATGATGATGACTGCCAAGAAGAAGAGGAAGAAGAATTCGACGACTTTAAGCAGGCAAAATTTGATTCTCCCAACACCCCAATTTGCCCGGTGCAAATACACTGCGATGATGATGATGGTGAAGACGAAGACGACGAAGATTTTTGTCCTCCCCCGCCCAAAGTTGAGTCTAAAAAAGAAGGTACAACCAAATATAAATGGGGCGGAAAGTGGCCGCGGCCGCTGGGTAAAGCCTAATCGGCTAAGATAATCCCCTTGTTTAATTAGGGGATTTTTCCTTTTACATAGGTTAGAATATAGGTAGTAAATTAGAGAAATTGTATTTTTATAGCGGGGTGTTGGAGATTAGTGATCTATTCAATAGCTATACTTTGGGTCTAGTTACCTTAGTGCTTTGGGGTATTGCTCCTATTTTCGGCAAACTGGGTCTGGGGAATATTGATCCGCTGCCTGCCTTAATGATACGAAGTGCTATGGTAACAACAATATTGATTATAGCTGTCCTGGTTACCGGCAAATGGACAGCGGTCATTGCGGCCGAAGGACGAAGTATAATATTTATAGCTCTTGAAGGCCTTTGCGCCGCATTGGTAGGACAACTGGCTTACTATTATGCCATAAAGGCGGGAGACGTGAGCAAAGTTGGAGTTATAGTTGCCGGAGCACCCTTAGTAACAATTACACTTGCCTTTATTATCCTGCATGAAAAGATTACGTTGTTTAAAATTGCCGGGGCGGCGTTGGTTATTCTAGGGATAGCCCTGCTTAGGCTTTAGCATGAATTCAATGAAAAAAACCTCCATCTTTAAAAAGTTGGAGGTTTTAGCTTATTTAAGCTTATACATAAGACCGAGCCCGCCATCTTGTGAAGCGCGCGGTTCAAGGTTTCTTTTGGAGAAAAATTCTTGTACTTCCTGTATTGTTTTAAATATAGCGCCATTAAAGCTTGTGGTAGACTTTAAGGACTCAGTCCAAACTGGCGGAGTCATATCCTCCTGCCCTTTTATGTAGACATCTTTTCTGAATTCAATTGAAGAGTTGGAAGCAAGGATAACTGTGAGTGCCAGCCACAACGACAATCTTTTCATAGCATTGGTCCCTTCCGAAGTAATTCTGCAATCATATTATATTATGTTATGTTATGTTGAACAATGAAACTTAAGTCCTTTTCGGAGAGTGGACAACTTTTTTAGGCTTGTTATTCTGGCAAAATGATAATACAGCTCAATATTTCCCGCTGACTTTCAGTAAAAGAAAGCAGCCGTCCGTTCACAAGGTCAATTAGTGCCAAGTTGCCGAACATATTACTGGAAGCGAGAGCAAAGCGACTATCGGGCAAGATGTGGAGGGCTGATATCGAGCGTCCTACGCTAAAGCAATCTACAGCAACGGCATTTACCAAGTCAGCCACAGTTACAGAACTGCTATCTTCATTAACAATATAAACGCTTCGCTGGTCAGGGGCAACGGCTGCATAGCAAGGATAGGCGCGATGGCCTTTAGTGCAGGCTGGGCATTGAATGGTAAGGCTTGCCGGGAGGCCGCTTCTTAAGCCACCGAAAACAACTATTCCTTCGCCGCTTTCTCCTACTGAAGTGAACGGGACGGCCACTATTCCTTTTTTGTCGGCTACAATATTAGTAGGAATTCCTTTAATCAAAAGTTCATCGATCAATTTCCCTGAATGGTCAAAAACAGCAACAACACCACCAGTATCGCTCTCCCAGGCGCTGTATATTTTTTCATTATCAGCTACTAAGCCTACGCAGGTAAAATTGTCGGCATCTGACTGTCCAATTGTGACGAGCGTCAGGGTAGCGGTATCAAGTGCGTATATAAATCCATTTGGGGCAGCAAAGTAGGCAGTCTTGCTATCCGGCGCAAGTGCAAACTGCATTGGATGGGGAAGTTCAATAGGCAAACGATATAAGGATTTGGAGTTAAGATTAACGGCAAAAAGTGCTCCCTTACCATCCGAACTCACAGCTGGCATATAAGCTTTACTAAAATCTGCTGTTATAACAAGGGATATCGGTGTGAATTCAATATTGTAAGCCATCTCGGATAAAACTTCTCCAGTTGGACCGTCAACCAACAGCAGCGTATGGCTAGAAACATCAATAGCCAATAGTTTGAAGGGGGCCATTTCCACGCAAATCACCTCTTATTAATAACTGTCGGGCGTACTAAACGACCTCTAACAGCAAAACTCTGCTAATATAGTATTCAGCGAAAGTAATTTGGCTAGTGTGTTCAGAGTTATTTTTGATATAATAAGGGAGAAGCGGAAATTTGAGTGCTGCCTTGGGTCAGACACACGGGGGCTATATTATGGCAAAGTCAGACAAGCTTTGGGTTAACAACACCGAAGCGGTATTCTATATTACCCTGATACTCTTTATACTCGGGACTGTTAATATTTTTAGCGCAAGTTTTGTACTGGCTGGACAGCTTTTACATGACAGCTATTTTTTTCTAAAGAGGCATTTAGGCTTTTTCATTATTGGGTTTATAACAATGATAGTCGTAGGCCGCATGAATTATCACACTTTTAAGCGCTTTTTAATGCCGATTGCCATTGCAACAATTGGCCTTTTGATTGCGGTTCATTTTAGCGGCGTAGAAGCAAACGGAGCACGACGGTGGCTCAATCTTGCAGGGCTTAAATTTCAACCGTCAGAACTGGCAAAGCTTGCAGTGATAATGATTACAGCTAACTACTTAGGGCCTCGGATTGATCGGGGACGAGCGATAACCATATTCTCAGGTCCGTTTTATTTTAGTCTGCTGGCTGGGGTGTTTGTTCTAAGGCAGCCAGATATGGGGACAGCAGTAATAGTAGTGGGTTTGTCCTTAATATTGTACCTGTTAGCTGGCCTGCCGCGGTTTCAAATGTACTTGCTATGTTCCTGCGCAGCGGTGATGGGGGTTGTCGGAACATATGCGGCCTCATACCGCGCCGAACGCATTGCGGCGTGGTTTAATCCTTGGGCGTATCAACAAACTATCGGATATCAGACAGTGCAATCGCTTCTTGCCATCGGCTCAGGCGGCTTTTTAGGAACAGGTCTTGGGATGGGAACAAGTAAGTTTTATTACCTCCCAGAAGCGCATACCGATTTTGCCTTCGCTGTACTTTGTCAAGAGATGGGATACATAGGGGCACTTGTTGTCCTGGTATTACTAATGCTGCTTGGTTTCTATGGTATACAGATTGCTATAAAGGCTGCCGATGGATTTGGTAAGATGCTAGCGCTTGGTGCGACGGCTCTTGTTGTCGGCCAAGGGGTTGCCAATATTGCTATGGTTACAGGCTTGCTGCCGGTAATTGGCGTACCACTGCCGTTTGTAAGCTTTGGTGGAACGTCGCTTATAATCAACTTTTTTGCCATCGGCTTGCTGTTGAGTGTTGGTCGAAGAGCAAATATCGGAATCAGCAAGACAGCAGATCAGCCGGAAAAGGCTAAACGCAAGCTTAAACTAGTCTCCAATCGAAATACAGTCTGAAAAAGAAAGTCTTTGTTTAGAAAAGAACAAAGACTTTTTGTGTTTAAACAGCCTTCCGAACGGAAATAATGGTAATATACGGGAGGAGGCGAAGGCATGTTAGGACTTGTTCGTATGGGAGCATATCTATTGAGCGGATTAACCATTTGGCAGTTTGTAGATGGCGGTACCGTAGGCAGCATGCTTCCTTTAGCGAAACACCTTGCGCTGGACACTTCCCACGGCATGTTCCTAGGAGTATGTGCGGGTGTAAGCAATTATACAGGTGTTGACGTAACACTAATACGCCTAATATGGGCAGCATCAACCTTTTACCGCGGGTTTGGTATTGGTCTTTATATTCTTGCTTTCGTGATAATGCCGACATAAGGCGAAAATAATCTCGAAAAAATCCCATTCCGATAACAACGGAATGGGATTTTTTTATGGGAGAGTAGCACTTAACTAAGTCTTAACATAAGATACATTAGATTAATTTTGAGAGGAGGCTGGCTATGAAAAAGAAAAAATATACCATGTGGCAGGATGAAGACGAGATGGACGAAATGGATGAGGACGATATGGAAGTAATGTCAATGAATAAAAAAATGATGATGACTCAAGGCGAAATGTCCATGGTATTAGCGCATGCCTATGTACCTTGGCAGTACTATGATAACGCCTTTTGTCCCCAGGAAGCGCTCATGAAAGGAACTCTGTTTCCTGAGCTCTGGGGAGTATATCCTATTCCTGAATAAAAACGAATGGTGAGTGGAGGTGAAAAGGAATGAATTGTGAAAACCAGATGGCAATGTTAAGAAGACTGCAAGAGATGGAGTTCGTAGCAGTTGAGCTCAACTTGTACCTTGATACTCATCCTTGTGATACTGATGCTATAAACGATTACAATTGTGCAGTAGAGAGGATTAGGAAGCTAAAAAAAGAGTATGAAGAAGAATTCGGCCCGTTAATGCACTTCGGTCATGGTGGATATAGTGCGAAAGATCACTGGCAGTGGGCAATGGGTCCCTGGCCATGGGAAATATAAATAAGGAGGGGAGTAAGAGCTATGTGGATATATGAGAAAAAGATGGAAGCGCCGGTAAGGGTCTCTTGTCCTGACGTCAAATTTGCGAAAATGGTTATAACGCAGTATGGCGGACCAGATGGCGAGTTATCGGCATCGCTTAGATACCTAAATCAGCGCTATTCAATGCCTACGGATAAAGTCAAAGCACTGTTGACAGATATCGGAACCGAAGAATTGGCGCATATGGAAATGATAGCAGGCCTAGTATATAAACTTACAGATGGTGCAACATGTGAAGATTTTAAAGCGGCAGGTTGGGAGGGCCAGTTTGTACAGCATGATCATGGTTTGTTCTGGACGGATGCCAATGGAATACCTTGGTCGGCAAAATATATAGCATGCCTAGGTGATCCTATAACTGATTTAACTGAGGATATGGCCGCCGAGCAAAAGGCTCGTACTACTTATGAGCATCTTATTGCCTGCACTGACGACCCGTGTGTCAAAGACACTCTTCGGTTCCTCTGGCAGCGTGAAGTAGTTCACTTCCAGCGCTTCGGCGAAGCACTCAATGATGTACAAGAATGGATGACAAAGAGCAAGCACGTTTGGTGCGGATGTGATAGGGAGAAGGGCGAGAAGTAAATATATATAAAGCAAAAATTCTCCGGTACAGTACCGGAGAATTTTTGCTTTAAGGCGGGACGAGGGGGACAGGTCCCGTCACTGGATTCGATCTCGTGTTTTTGATACAGGAGTTGGCATGAGAGCAATGCCGCCAGGAGTAACTATTGATACTGCCGGTTTAAGCGTTTCGTTAGGTATTCTCTGAGGATCTGCAGTGCTGTTATAATCTTTCGATGGCTGAAGCGGATCAGTGGTTGATACTTTTACCATATAAGAACCTCCCTCGGACCTAAATCTGCAATAATTTAAAACTGTTCTTCTTGCTTGACATAAATATCTTTTTCGATAGCAGGTGGTTCTTTTTCATCGCGTACTTTAACGTTCTGTACAGTGTGAGGCAATTTGTACCCTAGCTTTTCACCATAAGAGCCAGAATTTTTCATAAGTCACCTCCTAGTGATAGTTTATCCAAATGTAGCTATAAAAAAATATGATGCTTAATAAACAATAAGACTACCAACCCTTAAGGGGAAGGTAGTCTTATGGATCTAAATGAGCTATTTCATTGTTATCCATTTATTGGTTAAACACCTCGGTATATGATATTATGCGAGATCTGCGTCTTCTAGTTCTGTCATTTGCTTAAGACTTGCAGTCTGGCGTCTATGCTGCCTTTCGTGTTCAAAAATATCGCTCATTTCATAAAAACCTGTTTTACCAGCTATAAACTGAGCTGCCTTATAAGCCCCTTGGGCAAAGGCTACTCTCGAAAACGACTCGTGGGAAATTTCAAGCTTGTCGAATTCACCGCACACCATAAGTTTATGCTTGCCAATTATACCACCAGCTCTAACTACATGCTCAGGAATCTCTTTCTGTTCCAGCAAACCATCTCGGATTTTATTGACAATCTTCTTAGCGGTGCCAGAGGGGCGATCTTTCTTATGTTTGTGATGCTCCTCGAAGACTTCAAAGTCGTAATCACCGAGCAACTCCGCTGCTATTTCTGCCATTAGCATTAATACATTTACCCCATAAGTAATATTAGGTGCCATGACGATGCCAATGTTGGTTTTTTCGGCGAAAATTTTAAGCTTTTCAACTTCAGCCCTATCATAATCGGTTACAGCTGTCACGACATTTATACCGCACTTTGCAAAAGTATGAATATTTTCTTTTAAAAAATTGTGACTGGAGAAGTCAATTAGCACATCGGGCTTTTTATGAAAAAGCTTTCTTTCTAGATGATCGGTTGTGTCGACCATTATTCCGGTGGACTTAATATTTAATATTTCGCCAAGATCACGATTGGCATTTGAACTATTCGGTCTGCATAAAACCATGCTGAGCGCATCCTGCTGCAAAAAATATTCAGCAGCAATTCTCCCCGTTCTCCCCAACCCGACAAGTGCTATTTTCATCTATCTACCTCCTAAAAATTTACTTACAATTCTATTATACTTTATGGGTTGTTAGACGTCAATTGCCCTACTTGTCCATTTTATGTAATATTTATAGTAGAAATATATTGGCTATAAAGCTGTATAATTTGAGCCATTGCCACTAATTAGCATATATAAGAAGGAATAGTTTGAAAAGTGTCGAAAATAGTCTGAAAATGCGGTTGTTAAAATTGGATAAAATGTAAAGAAAAGTATAAAGTTCTTAAGAACAATATAGATCAAAAATACACCTTGGCGAAGCTTTACTATTGAAGGCATCTTAAACAGAATAGAGAGGGCGCGGTAAGATGACAGAAACTAAAGGCATTCTCCTTGAAACTGGAACCAATGAGTTTGAGGTAGTTGAATTTGAGGTCGGAGGAGTCTGCTACGGTATTAACGTGGCTAAGGTTAAGGAAGTAATCAAGGGTGTGCCGGTTACCAGCTTGGTTCAGGCCAATCCTAACGTAGAAGGAATTTTCACTTTGCGGGGCAAGGTTATGCCATTGGTAAGCCTTCGACGGCGTCTTGGTCTGGATTCTGAAGGCAATGATGAATCGGGACGAATTATAGTTACCGAAATAAACGGTTATTCAGTGGGCTTTAAGGTCGACGAGGTAAGCCGTATCCATCGTATTTCGTGGGAGGATATGGAGCAGCCACCAGCTATTGCTGGTTCAGAACTAGCAGTCGGCATCATTAAAATGAAAGAAAAGCTGATTATTCTTCTAGATTTTGAAAGAATAATTGCCGAAATAAATCCTGAATTAAGTCGCAAGTTAAGTGAGGTTGACAGAGCAGGAAAGGACGTTGTTGCACTAAGGCAGACGAAAACTATCCTTGTTGCTGAGGACTCACAACTTTTGCGTTCCATCCTCAGTACAACACTTAGCTCTGCCGGATATGATAAAATAATCTTTACTGAGAACGGAAGACTAGCGCTGGATGCCTTGCTCGAAATGGCAGAAGGAAAGGGAAGTATAGCTAGTATCGATGCGGTGATTACCGACATTGAAATGCCGCAGATGGATGGGCATCACCTTGTTAAGCGAATTAAGGAAGATGACCGGTTTAAGCATTTGCCTACTATCATATTTTCGTCTTTGATTAATGAAGATATGAGAAAGAAAGGTCAGGCAGTCGGTGCTGATGCCCAGGTTACGAAACCTGAGGCAAAAGAACTGATTTCATTCTTGGATAAGTTTGTAATAGCTGCTAGACCTTAAAAAAACTGCTGCCCAGTCAGATTGCAAATGCTGCTTAGATTGTCAGGCAGTAGTTTTGATGGTTTTCGGCAGGGTTAATAATTGTCTAAATACTTCTTTTGATTTATAAAACTAATAAAAAAAACGCCTCCTATAGGGGCGTTTTTTTTATTAGTCATTAATAATTGGTTTATTCGGGGTGACTAATTGGATGTCATTATTTTGAAAGAAGTCAACGAACTCTTTGTCTGGTTCTAGATTTGTTACGAAAACCTGGATGTCCTTCAAATCGCAGTAGGTGGTTAGAGAGACTCGACCCAGTTTAGTGTTGTCAGCAAGTACGACAACCTTATCGCAATTTTCAACCATGTATTTCTTAATATCGTATTCGAAAGATGATGAATTTGTAATTCCCTTGGAAATAGATACGCCGGTAGAGGCCATAAAAGCTTTTGAAATATTATACTTCTTAAGCAAAGTTACAGCGTCCATATTTACAAACGAATTAGTCGTTTTAAACAGTGTACCGCCGGTACATATGACATTTATGTTCGAATAAGGAAGGGAATTAATTATAACATTCAGATTGTTGGTGATTATTGTTAGATTTCGCAGTTCTGATAAGTGGGGAATCATGTGCATTGTCGTAGTTCCTGAATCTATATAAACAATATCCCCTTCTTCGATAAAACTACTGGCTAACTTGGCAATAATCTGCTTCGAGTTAATATTGCGTTCTTCGCGGAACTCAAAAGGTTCGGTTGTTTTCTTATCGTTTAGCACGATTCCCCCGTAGACCTTTTTAATGATACCTTGTTGTTCAAGTTCGTTAACATACCTTCGCATTGTATTCTTGGATACTCCAAATAAGCTGCACAGGTCATCAATTGAGGCTCTTTCGTTTTGGGTGATATAGTTTTGCAAGTCATTAATTCTGGTCTCTTTCATTTTGCGCCACCTTTTCTTACTTATAAAAAAGTTGATTTAATTATATTACAATTAAAATCAAATAACAAATAGAAATAAGCAACAATGACTCAAAAAGATGCAAAATGATCCAACAATATTTTAAAAGATCCGTTTGATGAAAAATAATTCAAAAACTATTCTTTTTCAGAGTCTTAATGATAACAAAAAAACCAAAATAACAAAAAAAATACAAGAATAGGAATCAAAACACCAAAAAGATGTTGAAATAGTTTGAAAACAATATTATAATATAACCACAAAAGAGAATGAGTTATTCAAAAACATTACCAAAATATAATCAAAGCACAAAAATACGCGATGCGAATTAAGATTATATGTGGCATGCCATAAAGTGATAAGTTTTCGCTTATAAGCTGCTAAAACATATATCTCTCAATTTTTTAAAAGGGGTGAGGTAGATGGATTTGAATAGCTCATGAAATGGAGTGTTGGCCATAATTAATGTAAATCTAGTCATATGAGTTTAATTTTATCTTTTTTTTAGCCTAAGAAGCTAGCAAGGTGGTTTGCATTTATTCAATTTTAATAGATGAACTTGATATTCATAAACAGCTTTCGAAGTGGAGTGGATGTGAAGAGAGTAAGTACTTCAATTCAGTTAGTACTATCTAAAAATATAAATTATGGGGGAATGAAGAAATGAAGAAGAAAAAAGTTCTTGCCGCCGCTGTTGCCATTATGGCTGCAGCAAGTATGTCCGCTACCGATGTGTATGCAGCAAAGGCTGAAAAAAACGACAAAATTACTTTCTCTGGTTCGACAAAGACTGAATATGTGACAGAAAAAGAAGGCAGCGATACTGAGACTAAGTGGAAAACCGAAGTTAAACTAAATACTCTTGTTAAAGCCGATGACAGAACTAATGTTATGATTGGCATTAACTATGAGAACAAGGATTATGAACATGATAGAACCGAAGGAACTGAGATTGAATTTGAAAATTTATGGGTGGAAACAAAGCTTACAGATAAATTGATGGGTCGCTTAGGTAGTCAGTCGTTAGACATTGGTAAAGGCTTAACGATTGATTGCGACGGTGTTATGGGCGCCAAATTCTCCTGGGATCTAGATAAAAATAATGCTTTCCAGTTGTTTGCTGGGCGTGACGGCGGCAGTGATGTTGAGACGGTTGCACCTGATGAGGACCCTACAAGTGAGAAACTTAACTATGTAAATTACACACATAGTTTTGACAAAGGCAATGTCGGTACCTATTATATGAGACAAAATTGGAATACTGTGGATAAGACAAAATATAAAGTGGGCCAACAAAAATACTGGGGCTTATACAGCGAATATGAAGTTGCGCCTAATGTAACCCTTGGTGCTGAATATGTAAGAAATAGTTTTACCAGCAAGCATGGCTATGTTGCCGAACTGGAAGTTGGCAGCGCTAAAAAAATCGGCGACTGGAAGCATACCCTTACCTACATTAGTGCTCCTCAATATTTATATCCAAATGAAGACTATACCAACTATGATGACCAAGTTAACAAAAAAGGCTACAAGGGAATCGGCGTAGCTTCAATGGTTAGATTAACAAAAGCTTCAACAGTAACTTTAGAACATTTCTGGGGTGATACCGATCTAGAAGCTGGCAAGGATACAGGATTGTCATTCACTGAAGTTAAACTTGCTGTTAAGTTCTAATGAACAAGAGTAGGACAAGTACTTCGTAATATGGGTATTTTCCTACTCTAAACTTATACCTTAGATTTCAAACCGTTGAGATTAAGGTGAGGGGAGTATAAAAATGAGAAAACTAGTATCACTAACCCTGATTTTGGTTGTACTCTTGGTTTGTCAGTCGGCAATCTTTGCCGCAGCCGCTCCAGATAAGCAGGATGTTGCGGTATGGCGGCTTGATGCCAGAAATATCTCGGAAATGCCCGATAGTTTCCGGACTTCGAACAGTGAGTTCATGCGCCAGCCCAAGGATGGCGTACTGCCGACGAGAGAGGGCATGGATACTCTCTATATTTCAGGAAGTTCCCAGTTCTCTGAAAAATCCTTTGATAAAATGGTGTCAAAAATAAAAGAGGAAGCTGCCGGTCCTATCTACATAGTAGATTGTCGTCAGGAATCTCATGGCTTCATGGACGGTATGGCAGTAAGCTGGTATAGTGACCGCAACTGGGCTAATAAAGGCAAATTAGAAGGACAAGTTGAGAAAGACGAAAAGGCCAGACTGATGGCTAGCTTAAAGACCCCACCGGTTGTGTCTGATCTTGATGACAATAAAAAAGTCAAGGAAAGCTATAAACTCGCAGTTGACAATATTCTAACCGAAAAGGAATTTGTCACAGCCAAAGGTTTAAAATATTTCCGCATCCAAGGCACGGATCATTCCTCCTTTACTGATGACCAGGTTGACGATTTTGTTAAGTTCTATAAAACTTTACCACAAAATGCATGGCTGCATTTCCACTGCTTTGCCGGGGAAGGACGCACTACCCAAGCTATGGTAATGGTTGATATTCTTAAAAACGGTAAGAATGTTAGCCTCGAGGAAATAGTCAAACGTCAATATTTAATTGGCGGCAACGATGCCTTCAAGGTTACCGCTTCCAAAGAAAAGGATGCCTACAAAGTAGCTCTCTATAAAGAAAAAGTAAAGATGCTTAAAGGTTTCTATGAATACGTAACAACCAGTCCTGATGACTTGCCTCTTTCTTATGCTAAATGGAAAAAGCAGAATAAAGCCCAAGCGAAGTAAAGGGTACCAGGCTGGCTTAGATTATAGGTCAGCCCTGATATCAACGAAAACGCAAAAATAGCGGAGTATTTCTGTGATGTTCCGCGAATGAGGTGAATGCTAATGTCAAAAAACAAAAAGATGTTGAGCGCATTGTTAGCGGCAGCGTTTATGGTTGGTGGCTGGTCAGTTGGTCAAAGCACTGTTCAGGCTGCTCAAAACTATCATGCTGTTCCGGTTTATGCCGATCTTGAAACCGATGTTGTTGTATCGGGCAAGGACGCTGCTGATGATCCGGCAGTTTGGGTTAACCCGAAAGATCCTTCAAAGAGCACTATTATTGCTACCAATAAAGGCGGTGGCATACTGGTATATGATTTACAGGGTAAAGAACTCTACTCTTACAAAGCCGGACGTCCTAATAACGTCGATGTTCGCTACAACTTCAAACTCGGCGATAAAAAAGTTGATATCGTTGCGGCTACCGACAGAGATTTTGGCGGAATATTAATCTACACGGTCAACCCTAAGACTGGGGAATTAACTGAGGCCTCGGCCCGGCCGCTGCTCTGTAAAATGCCGAAAGTGTATGGGTTCTCTTTGTATCAAAGCGCCAAGACCGGCAAGCATTATGCAATGGTTGTCGGCTATAAAGGCGAGTTTGAGCAATATGAGCTGCTAGATAACGGCAAGGGTAAGATTGATGCCAAGCTCGTTCGGAGTTTCCAGGTTGGCAGCATTGCGGAAGGTATGGTAGCTGACGACCAGCTTGGGAATGTATATATCTCGGAGGAAAATGTAGGAATTTGGAAGTACGGTGCGGAGCCTGATGCCGGTGACTATCGCGTACAAGTTGACTCAATTGGTGCTGGGCATTTGCTTGCTGATGTCGAAGGTCTGACAATCTATATTGCGCGTGATGGTAAGGGCTATTTAATTGGTTCAAACCAAGGGGATAATAGCTATAACGTCTATGAACGCGGTGGAAAAAATCAGTTTATCGGCAGCTTCTCGATTGAAGATGGCAAGATTGATGGCACGTATGATACCGATGGTATTGATGTTATTGGTTTAAACTTGGGCAAAGACTATCCTAATGGTTTCTTTATTGCACAAGATGGTGAGAATATGAATGGTGACAAGCAACTTAACCAAAACTTTAAACTAGTTCGCTGGGAAAAAATCGCTAAGGCTATCGCTCCGGGCTTAATAATTGATAACACTGTAAACCCTCGCAAGGCAGGGAAGAATTAGTTATATTGCAATCAGATTTAACCAAAGAGACTATCCAATTGAAGGATAGTCTCTTTGGTTATTTTATTGATAACATTCTAAAAACATAAGAGCGCAATGCTACCAAAAACATCAAAATATTACAATCAAATCACAGATTAATTTAAAAAAGCGTTGAAATGATTACCAAATAGTATTATAATAATAATGAGAAAATTAATAATATAACCAAAATATTATCAACATATACCCATTAATGGGTATTGGGAGGTTTGGATGTCTAATCTATTTTTATGCCCTCAAAAAATTATAACTGGAAGTGATGCGCTAGAAAACTCAGGGTCGTATCTGATGGAATTTGGGGAAAAGGCTTTAATTGTTACGGATAGCATTATGGTTGAGATTGGAAATGTGCAGAAGCTAACTGATGTTCTAATTAAAAATGGTATTCAATTTCACCTTTTCGCTGAGATAAATAGTGAGCCGACAGACGTTATGGTTTACCGAGGATTAGAAGTATTTCGTCGTGCTAATTGTGACTTTATAATCGCAATAGGTGGGGGAAGCCCTATTGATGCAATGAAGGCAATTGGAGCATTGGTTACAAATCAAGGGGCACTTACTGAATATATCGGAAAAGAGCTTAAAAACCCTCCCCCTAATCTAGTGGCAATACCAACAACTTCGGGAACTGGTTCTGAAGCTACTCAGTTTACGATCATCTCTGATACTGTAAATAAAGTAAAAATGCTTTTAAAGGGTTCGGCCTTAATACCATCATTGGCTATTATAGATGCGGAGTTAACAATGTCGGTTCCGGCGAATGTTACAGCAGCTACCGGCATTGATGCCCTAACTCATGCAATTGAAGCGTATACATCGAAAAAGGCGCAGTCATTATCAGATAGCTTTGCGATTTCAGCCTGCAGACGTATTTTTGCAAATTTGCGAAAGGTATACTGTGACGGCAAAGATTTTAGTGCTAGGCAGCAGATGTCGCTAGCGTCGCTCGAAGCGGGTATTGCGTTTAATAACTCATCGGTAACTATCGTTCATGGGATGAGTCGCCCAATTGGTGCATTATTTCATATTCCGCACGGTGCATCAAATGCTGTTTTGATGGGAGAATGTCTAAACTTTGCTGCGAAAGGAGCGCCAGAAAGATTTGCTGAGCTTGCTAAGGCTGTAGGATTTTGCAAAGATGGCATGAGTGATTGTGAAGCAGCCGAAGAATTGGTTAATCAAGTTGTGTTATTGTGCGCAGATATTAACATTCCTAGCTTGCAAGACTTTGGGGTAAACGAGAAAGAGTATTTTGCTAGCATCGACAAAATGGTATGTGATGCGTTGGAAAGTGGAAGTCCAGGCAATACGATGAGAAAAGTGAGCGCAAGTGATATTGCCCAAATTTATAAAAACATATGGAAATAGGCTAGCTGAGGAGGAAATTATGTGCCGTTAGTTACGATGAAAGAAATATTAGAAAGGGCGGAGCAGTCCGGCTATGGAGTAGGGTCGTTTAGTGTTGTAAGTGCCGAAATGGTCAGAGGTGCGATAAGGGCTGCGGAAGAAACAAATTCACCTATAATTCTTCAAATCGCTGAAGTGAGGCTGAAGCATGCGCCCTTGGACTTAATGGGCCCAGTAATGGTAGCGGCTGCCGAGCATGCTAGAGTTCCTGTAGCGGTTCATCTTGATCATGGACTGCGGCTGGATACGATAAAACAAGCTTTGGACTTGGGTTTTACGTCAGTCATGTTTGATGGTTCCCATTTACCGCTAGAACAAAATATCGCCAAAACGAATGAAGTCATCCGAATAGCAAATACGTACGGTGCTTCAGTTGAAGGTGAAATTGGTAGAGTTGGCGGCAGTGAGGATAACTCCGAAGATATTGAAATGCTTATAACTTCGGTAAAAGAGGCAAAAGAATTTTTCGAATCTACAGGAGTGGATGCAATGGCTATAGCCATTGGAAATGTTCATGGAGTGTATAAAAGCGAACCCAAGCTGCAGTTTGAAAGATTACAAGAAATTAAGAAGATAATAAAGAACCCCTTAGTATTACATGGGGGTTCTGGGCTGACAGTTGTTGACTTTAGGAATTGCATAAAGTATGGCATAAAGAAGATCAATGTACAGACTGCCACTTTGAACAAAGTGGTGGAAAGGGTAAAGAGCTTACTAGCTAGAAATCCAGAAGTGGATTATTTTACATATCACGACTGTATAGTTGACTCAGCGTGTGAATGTGTAAAAAGCCATATTGAAGCATTCCAAAGCTATAATCAAGCCTAATAGGGGGTAATTTTTATATGATTGCTATCAAATTCGACGATTCAAGAAGCCTGGATATTGTACCAATCGGCAGAGTGGCAGTCGACTTTAATCCCGTGGATATAAATATGCCGCTTGAGGAAAGCACTACGTTTAAGAAGTATGTTGGTGGTTCTCCTGCTAATATCGCGGTAGGTATGGCTAGATTAGGCAAAAAGGTTGGTTTTATTGGCAAAGTATCAGATGACCAATTTGGTCGATTTGTTACAACCTACTTTAAGCACGAGGGTATCGATACTTCAAATATCGTTGTGTCCCAAAACGGCGAATCCTTGGGGCTGACCTTTACTGAAATATTAAGTCCTACCGAAAGCAGCATTCTCATGTATCGAAACGGTATAGCTGATCTTGCACTATCGACCGATGATATAAGCGAAGATTATATAAAAAGTGCAAAGGCAATTGTTATATCCGGAACAGCTCTCGCAGCCAGTCCTTCGCGAGAGGCGGTGCTATTAGCGTTAGAATATGCCAAAAAGCATGGCACGGTAATAATATTTGATCTTGATTATCGCAGCTATACCTGGAAATCAAAAACTGATTTGGCGATTTATTATTCGATAGTAGCTCGTTCAAGTGATATTATTTTGGGCTCTAGAGAAGAAGTTGATTTAATGGAGCACATCATAAAGCCAGCGGGGAGCAGTGATAAGGAGTCGGCCGAGCGTTGGATAGCTTATGGTAATAAGGTTGTGGTAATTAAGCACGGGAAAGAGGGCTCTACGGCTTATGCCAATGATGGTGGAGTGTACAATATAAAACCATTCCCGGTAAAGTTGCTGAAATCGTTTGGTGGTGGGGATGCCTATGCATCGGCATTTCTTTACGGAATAATGGAAGGTTGGGACATAATTGACTGCCTGGAGTTTGGCAGTGCATCTGCTGCAATGCTAGTATCTAGTCACAGTTGCTCCGAAGCTATGCCAAAGGTAGATGAAATTCGTGAATTTATACGAAAAGCAAAAGAAGAATATGGTGAAATGGTGGCTCGCGTATAGTGCTAATTCTGGACAAATCTGAGGACTGCGAAAGGGAGGATGTCGAATGTTAAGAATCAGACAGGATGAAGCATTTAAATATGGCTATAACGTCATTACAACAATGAATGAGGCTAATAATCCAACAATGATGGATTTTGGCATATTGCGCCTTGCCCCAAACCAGGTTGAGAATATGCGTGATACCCAAAAGGAAAGCGCCCTGCTTTTGATTAAAGGTGAGGTCACTCTCGAATGGTGCGGGCAGGAAAAGACAATTAAGCGTACATCCTGCTTTGATGAAAACCCTTGGGTACTGCATATTCCAAAAGACGTTGAAGTTAAGATTATTGGAGTGGCAGACAACTCAGAGATTAATGTTACAAAGACCACAAACGATGAGGTATTTGAAGCTAAACTATATGCGCCTGAAGAATGCAGATCAGAAGAACGCGGAAAAGGGACTTTGAAAGAGGCATCAACTAGAATAGTTCGGACGGTATTTGATTATTCCAATGCGCCGTATTCCAATTTAGTAGTAGGTGAAGTTGTCGATCATCCGGGCAAGTGGTCAAGTTACCCGCCGCATAGCCATCCGCAGCCGGAAATTTACTTTTATAAGTTTTACCCTGAGCAAGGTTACGGGTTTTCAGAATTGGGAGAGGATGTAGTTAAAGTCAAGCATAATGATACGGTAAAGATATTGGATAATGCGACACATCCCCAAACTACTGCTCCGGGTTATGCGATGTATTATATTTGGGTAATCAGGCATCTTGAGGGCAATCCATATAAAAGTCCGGAATATCCTGTGTTTGATCCGCAGCATCTTTGGGTTAACAATAAAGATGCAAAAATATGGCCAGATAAATAATGGGAGGGCGAAATATGAATACAGAAAGGCTTACCATGGGGCAAGCCTTGCTAAAATTCCTTGATAATCAATATGTCGAATTTGATGGGGTCGAAAACAAATTTGTCAAAGGTGTATTCACTATTTTCGGCCATGGCATAGTAGTTGGATTTGGCGAGGCTCTGGAACGTTATGAGGGAGACATAGTCTCATATCAAGGAAAAAATGAACAAGGAATGGCTCACGCTGCAATAGGGTACGCAAAACAAAAAAACCGACGGGAAATCATTGCATGTACTTCATCTATCGGCCCAGGTGCTCTTAACATGATAACGGCAGCCGGTACTGCAACTGTAAACAGGATTCCATTATTGTTATTACCGGGCGATGCCTTTGCTTGTCGTCAGCCTGATCCAGTGCTGCAGCAGCTTGAAAATCCAACAAGTGCAGCAATAACCGCCAACGACGCATTTAAACCAGTATCTAAATACTGGGATAGGGTCTCCCGCCCTGAACAACTTATGACAGCAATGATAAATGCGATGAGGGTATTAACTGATCCAGCTGAAACGGGTGCTGTTACTATCTGCCTGCCGCAAGATGTAGAAGGCGAGGCTTATGACTATCCCAAAGAATTCTTTGAGAAGCGAGTTCATCATATAACTCGGCGCATTCCTGCAAAGGGTGAGGTCGAGCGGGCCGCTGCTAAAATCGTCACAAAGAGGAACCCGATTATTATCTGCGGCGGCGGTGTTGTATACTCTGAAGCTGCTGAAGAATGTATGAAGTTCGCGGAAAAATTCAATATACCTATTGGCGAAACTCAGGCTGGGAAGGGTGTAATTCCCTGGGATCATAGTCTCAATCTGGGCGGAATTGGTGTAACGGGCGGATATGCTGCAAATCAAATTGCTGCTGATGCCGATCTGGTTATTGCATTAGGCACAAGGCTTTCTGACTTTACCACCGCCTCAAAATGGCTTTTCCAAAATCCAGAGGTAGAATTTCTAGCTATTAATGTAAATTCTTTTGATGCTTATAAGATGAATGCTAAAACCGTCGTAGCCGATATAAAAGAAACACTGCCGAAATTGGCGGAGGCTCTTGAAGCTGCAGGCTATCATTCCGAATACACAGGAGAAATTGACAGTGCCAAGGCTGAATGGAATAAGGAAGTTGATAGGCTCTTTAGTGTAGATATGCCAGAAGGCCTCTCACAGACCAGGGTATTGGGAGAGATAGCCCAAATAATTGATGAAGAGTCTATAGTAGTTGGTTCTTCGGGGAGTTTGCCGGGTGATCTGCAGAGAGTCTGGCGGCCAATTAAACCCAAGACATATCATATGGAATACGGGTTTTCATGTATGGGATATGAAGTCTGTGCAGCGCTTGGTGTCAAAATGGCACAGCCTGATAAAGAAGTATATTCCATGGTGGGTGACGGAAGCTATCTGATGCTTCATTCAGAACTAGTAACCAGTATTCAAGAGGGCTACAAAATAAACGTGATTCTATTTGATAACAGCGGATTTGGCTGTATAGAAAATCTTCAGAATTCTCAAGGTATTCCATCGTTCTGTACGCAGTTTAAATTCCGTGAAGCTAGTACCGGCCGCTTGACAGGTGCAGATATACCAATAAGCTTTGCCGAATGTGCGAAGGGTTATGGTGCACAAACGTACACAGTACGAACTATTGATGAACTAAGAAATGCCCTTGAGGGTGCTGAGAAATCTAAGGTGTCCACCCTAATTGATATAAAAGTACTGCCCAAGACCATGACCGGGGGTTATGAGTCATGGTGGCGAGTAGGCGTACCTGAAGTATCGGAGAATCCTGATGTATTGCAAGCACATCAAGAGCTTGTAAAGCATGTGGGCAAAGCAAAAAAATTCTAGTTGCGGAGGTTGCGTAGTTATGTTTGATAACAGCAAAGTATTCTTGGGAATTGCTCCAATAGCATGGACTAATGATGATTTACCAGAATTAGGTTCAGAAAACACCTTTGAGCAGTGCGTAAGTGAGATGGCGCTGGCCGGATTTACTGGCAGCGAGGTCGGCAATAAATATCCTAAAGATACAGAAGTACTAAAAAAGGCCTTGAATTTGCGTGGAATAAGCATAGCAAGTGCATGGTTCAGCTCGTTTTTAACAACGAAGCCTTTTGAGGAAACGGCAGCTGCGTTTAAAAAACACCGTGACTTTTTACATGCGATGGGGGCCAAAGTAATTGTCGTTGCCGAACAGGGCCATAGTATTCAGGGGATAATGGATGCTCCGCTTTTTGAAAGCAAGCCGCATTTTACTGAACAAGAGTGGGAAAAGCTTGCGCGCGGGTTGGAGCAGCTCGGCAAACTGGCACAAGACAAGGGTATGAATATTGTTTACCATCACCATATGGGTACCGGTGTTCAAACAACCGAGGAAATTGATAAGCTGATGGAAATGACAGACGGAAACCTTGTCTACCTTTTATTCGATACGGGGCATTTGACTTTCTCGGGTGAAAATGCTGAGCATGTATTAACAAAGTATGCCGGCAGAATCAAACACGTACATCTAAAAGATGTCCGTAAAGATGTAATGGCAAAAGTTAAAGCCGAGAAGTTAAGTTTCTTGCAGGCTGTAAAACAGGGCGTGTTTACTGTCCCGGGAGACGGAATGATAGATTTCAAGCCGCTATTTACGCTGCTTGGCAAAAACAACTATGAGGGTTGGTTTGTAGTGGAAGCTGAGCAAGACCCTGCTCTAGCGAATCCGCTGGAGTATGCCATAAAGGCCAGAAGATACATTCGTCAAAACACTGGTTTATAGCAGCGCACAATAAAAGAAGTTAGATGCAAAAAACGTCTAAAGGAGCGAAAAAAATGAGCCACACAATTAAAGTCGGAGTAGTTGGTGCAGGTAGAATTGGTAAAATTCATACAAGCAATATTGTCAAAAACTTTCCTAACGTAGAAGTTAAAGCGGTCGCTGATGTATACGCTGACAATATAAAAGATTGGGCGGCAAGTTTGGGTATTCAGAATGTATACGATGATTATAAGAAAATTATAGAAGACAAAGAAATTGATGTAGTTGTTATATGTTCTTCAACAGATACTCACTCCCAGATAACAATAGAAGCTGCACAAGCCGGCAAGCATATATTCTGCGAGAAGCCAATTGACTACGATGTTGACCGGATTCACCAAGCTCTTGCTGCTGTTAAAAAAGCTGGAGTAAAGTTTCAAGTAGGATTTAATAGACGCTTTGACCACAATTTCAAGAAGGTTAGAGATTTAATCCAAAGTGGAGAAATTGGCGATCTGCAGATTGTTAAGGTTATCTCCCGCGATCCGGCTCCACCCTCGCCTGAGTATGTAAAAGTGTCCGGTGGTATGTTTCTAGACATGACAATCCATGACTTCGATATGGTCAGGTATCTGACAGGGAGTGAAGTTGTTGAAGTCTATACCAATGCAGGTGTTCTTGTTGATAAGGCAATCGGAGAAGCCGGTGATGTCGATACCGCTCTTATCAGCCTGAAGTTTAAAAATGGCGCTCTTGGAATGATTGATAACTGCCGTCAGGCAGTATACGGCTATGATCAGCGTGTAGAAATTTTAGGTACAAAAGGAGGCATCACTGTTACAAATGATCTTCCCACTAATGTTGTAGTTAGTAAGGAGGGGGCAGTGACGTCTGATAAGCCTAAATATTTCTTCCTCGAGCGGTATATGGAATCATTTGAGGATGAAATGAAAATGTTTTTCGAAAGTATCGCAAATGGTACTGAACCAGTAGTTTCCGGTATTGATGGCTTAAAGCCAGTACTAATTGGTCTTGCAGCTAAGAAATCATATGAAGAAGGCAAGCCCGTCAAACTTGAGGACTAGTATTCCGCATTAGATAGGGGTGCGCTGCATTACCGCTCGGCAATGGGTGCTGGGCGGTAATGTAAAACCAAGAAATAGTACTTTGGTACTGGCAGAAGTGGTGAAATTATTGTCCGAGATGACAGAATTTTCTGGAATATAATTTCAAAAACTAGGGTTCTGGATTTTTAATTATCTAAACCGATTATGTGTTTAAGGCTGTGTCGTTGGGACGCTGGAAATAATTCTAGGGGAGTGAAAACCATGGAGTTTATAAAAAGGATACTTAAATGGTTTCTGACTGGAGAAGCAAAGCCGCGGATTCAAGACCCTGAGACAGTTCGTAAAATGTATAATAAGGCTCGGTGGCAGGGCGTTACCGCAATGATTATAGGTTATGGTATGTATTATGTTGTTCGGATGACTCTGGGGATAGTAAAAAAACCAATGATAGATGAAGCTGGCTTTACTGCCACTCAATTAGGGTCAATTGGAGCGGCAATGCTTATTGCAATTGCTTTTGGCAAGTGTTTTAACGGGTTTATTGCAGATAGATGTAATGTAAAAAAAATAGTGCCGCTAGGCTTACTCGGTGCTGCTATAGTCAATATAATTCTTGGGTTTACACCTTATTTTTGGGTATTTGCATTTCTTTGGTTTCTTAATGGCTGGTTTCAGTCAATGGGCTCTGCGCCGTGCATTGTATCATTGACGCAATGGTTCTCAAAACGAGAAGTAGCTACACAATACGGTGTATTTAGTATTGCTCACTATATCGGCGAAGGCGCGACTTTTGTCGGTACGGCATTATTAGTAGTATATTTTGGCTGGAAATCTGCGTTCCTGATTCCGGGGTTAGTATGCTTGTTCCTGTCTTTTGCTATGTATAAGTTTATGTATGATCGCCCGCAAGCATATGGTTTGCCTTCTGCTAATGAATTTAAAGGCGAAGTGGAAGAGGTAGCCAAAGAAAAAAGTAAATCGACTAAGGAAGCGCAACTTGAAGTAATTAAAAATCCGTATATCTGGCTGATCGCTCTAAGTGCGACCTTCATGGGAATAGCCCGCTACTCGATGAACAGCTGGGGTGTCCTCTTCCTGCAAGAGTATAAAGCCTACAGTCTGGTGGCTGCCGGAAGTGTAATGGCGGTCACGCCGTTAATGGGTGGGGTAGGTTCATTCTTATCTGGTTTTATTTCCGATAAAATATTCAAATCAAACCATGCCTTAACAACTATCGTATTCGGATTAGTAATGCTGGCCGGAATAGTTGGTTTGTGTAAGGTCCCACCTGGAAATCAGCTGCTTGATACAATAGCCGTAGGGGTTTTTGGCTTTGGATTAGGCGTAATACTGTGTTTCATTGGCGGCATGCTTGCAGTTGATCTTTGCTCCCAAAAAGCAGCTGGTGCTGCTATGGGGACAGTTGGCTTGCTAGCTTATGGCGGCGCGGCAGCGCAGGATTTTGTTAATGGCTTTTTGATGGATGCTGCCAAAACTGTTGTAAATGGTAAGGTTGTTTACAATTTTGACAATATTATGATGTTCTGGATGGGGTCGGTAGCGCTCATGGTTCTGTTGATAGTTCCGACTTTATGGGCTAAGAAAAAACAAAAAGTAATTTCAACTGATGATATCAGCAGTGCCCAATAATTAAAATTAGGTGAATTTTGATGAACTTTACAGCAGATTTACATACACATAGCCTTGTTTGCGGACATGGGTTTAGTACTGTCACAGAAGTAATTCGAACGGCGGCTGACCGAGGTTTGCAGGCGGTTGCGTTAACTGAGCACGGTCCGGGATATCCTGGCAGTGTAGGTGATGCTTATTTTAATACCTACCGTGATATACCGTCAGAAATGTTTGGTATAGGTGTTTTGAAAGGCTGTGAAGCAAATATTATGAGCTTTTCTGGCGAGTTGGATCTAAGTGAAGCTCGCCGTGAAAAGCTGGATATTGTAATTGCTAGCTGTCATAAGGAGTGTACCCCTGCCGGAAATAAAGAGCAAAACACGGAAATGTATATTCGCGCAATTAAGAATCCTTATGTTGACATTATTGGTCACCCTGACGCACCTCTATACCCTATTGATATTGAACAGGTTGTAAGAGCGGCAGTGGAATATGATGTTGCATTAGAGATTAATAATAGCTCACCGGCGGCTCGGCCCGGAAGTCAAGGAATGTGCGCAGAAATTATTCGCTGCGCCAAACGGTTTAATGCGAAACTCGCAGTGGGTTCTGACGCACATTTTCATCTTGTTGTAGGGCGATTTGATTATGCCTACAAAATGATCACCCAATATGGGTATCCAGTTGAGCAAGTAATTAATTATTCCATAGACCAAGTTAATTCACATCTAAGACGAAATAGACAGCGTCCATAATTTTCTGAAGTGATGGGGCTCAAAATCCCCAAAGTTGAGGGTGATATGTATGAGGTCAGTCAAGGTTGGAGCGGTAGGCTTAGGAAGGCTGGGAAGACGTCACGCTGAGAATATTGCATTTAAAATACCCAACGCTGAACTTAAAGCAGTCTGTAGTATTGTTCAGGAGGAAATAGACACCGCGAGGCGGGAGTGGGGTATTGAATACGGATACAACAGCTTTGAAGAGATGTTAGAGAACCACGAGTTGGATGCTGTATGCATAAGTTCATCATCTACTGCGCATTGCAGGCAAATTGCCCAGGCGCTAGAACGGGGTCTCCATGTATTCTGTGAGAAGCCTTTAGGTGTCGGACTAGAGGAAATTCGAACAGCTCAGCAGATTGTTGAAAAAAATGCGGATAAGGTTTTTCAGCTTGGATTTATGCGACGTTATGATGCTTCGTATGTATATGCTAAGAAGAAGATTACCGAAGGACTTATAGGCCATCCGATACTACTAAGGTGTTATGGTTTAGATCCGGTCAATGCAATAACTGGCGCTATTGCCTTTGCTGAAAAAAGCGGCGGATTGTTTGTAGATATGGCGATACATGATTTTGATCTGGCAAGATGGCTGTTAGCTTCAGAGGCTGCTAGTGTATATGCCATGGGAGGGTGCTACGCGTACAAAGAGTTTGAAAAATACGGTGATATCGATAATGGAGCCGCTTTAGTTGAGTTTAAGAATAGGACTATGGGTTTTTTTTATGCCGGGAGAACATGCACCCACGGATACCATATAGAAACAGAAGTTATTGGAACAAAAGGGTCATTAAGAATTGGCACAGTACCCTATAAAAACTTGGTTACAATCTGTAATGAGACTGGTGTATCAAATGAATGTATAGGCGGCTTTTTAGAAAGATTTGAAGCGGCGTATATCAACGAAATGCAAAGCTTCATTGACTGTATATTACAAAACAAGAAGCCCGATGTAGAGGTTATTGACGGCGTTAAGTCGACGGAGATAGCTTATGCAGCAACCAAATCTCTGGCAACTAAAGAAATAGTATTTTTAGATTAATTTAATCGCTAAACATGATGTTGGGAGAATGGAGGATTGCACTATAGTGAATGGCCCTTACCTATTGGCACCAACAGCAACGGGAATAACGGTTGCATGGGAAACTGATTTACCGCTAACCGCAAAAATATTGTATGGAGTAAACAGTCATCTCGATAATGAATTGCAAGTGCTGTGCGAGCGTGGCACGCCTTGGCGAGATAATACTGAGGGAATATGCATGTACCGTGCCGTTCTTGCTGGGCTAGAACCGGACACACTTTATAGATATCAGGTAGAGTTGGTTTCAGGGGAGAGGCAGAATGGTACTTTTAAAACACTCAAAGCAAATCCAAGTGAAATAAATTTGTATGCCATAAGCGACTCACATGGTTTTGAAACCAACGAGGAACTTATCGCGAGTGTAATTCAAGACAGACCAGATTTTATTATTCATTGCGGTGATATTCCTATCGGTACAGGCTATCAAAAAGATCAGTTTGAATCTTTATGGTTTGATCGTGGTGGAGAACTGCTAAAGAACATACCGGTTATCTATATAGATGGCAATCATGATGCCGGGCCGTATTTTAACGACTATTTTATGCAGGCCCAGAGAAATACATATAATGCATCCCCTAATGGTCTTAACTACTCGTTTAGCTACGGGCATTCCTATTTCGTGGTTATGAACAGCAACCCGTGGGGTCTTTCTGAAATGAATGCAGTAAACTCCAACTTGCCGGTTGATGACGAAACTACTGCTACTATTACAGAGTCGCTGGAATGGCTGGATAACGAACTAAAAAGTGATGCTGCGCAGAGTGCCAAGTGGCGTATTGTAGTGATGCACCATCCGTATACTGATAATTTTACTTACAAGTATGTCGTCGATATTGTTGAAAATAACGGCGTCAATCTGATGATTGCCGGACATCTCCATTTTTACGAGAAAAACATTTCTATTAATCCAGAAATCGGCGCGCAAATCCTCTATATTACGCAGGGGAGTGCTCAAGATCGGGCCGGCGAAATGGATTATGGCAAGCCGGATGAGCGAATTTTGTCTGAATATCCGGAGGTAGTTGCCATCGGGAAGAATATTTATAGCACCGTAGCAATTTCGGATGATAAGTTAGTTGTTAAAGCCTATGGTTTAGTGGAGGGTGAGAATCAGCCGATAGTGGTGGATGAGTCGGTCTTGGTACAAGAAAAACCTCGAATTACCTTGTCCAATATCGTATTAAATCATGATCAAGAGGATGCTAAATTACTATGCTTTAAAGGCGAAGTGAGAAATGAAGGACGGGGTTTAGCTGAGGCAGCGGTTGAAATAATTGATAATGGCAAACACAGAACTATAAACCTTTTTGGGAAAGAAGGCAAAGAACGGGTAATTGCCTTAAATCCAGGTGAAAAAAAGAGTATCAGCGGAGCTATCAGACTGGATAAGCCGGGTGAACATATTGTTCAAATCGGTGACGTTGTACAGATTATCACTGTGCCTGATCCGGATGTCACTTTTGAATTAAAACACATGAATATCCGTATTGGGGAAGGCCAGTATTCCAATATTGTTTTTGTAGAATGTGAGGTAAATAACCCGCACAATGCTCAGCGCGACGATAGTCTTGACCTATATATAAATGGCGAGATTGTTAATTCGCAAAAATTCAGATTGGAGCCTTATGAGAGAAAAAACGCTAATTTTACTCACAGGTTTGATCGGGGCGGGTGTTATGAGATATCGGTAGGTAGTTTATCGGCTAAAACGGTTCAAATTGAGAGTGCTCTAAAGGTTACTCCGCTTGTCAAGGATATGACAGGCCGTGGAAACGAAGGTATTATTCGTGGAACACCAAGGATTACTGTCATGAATACCGGAGAAGTATCAGTATCGCTGGATAGCTATAGTGATTACATTGAAATACCTGATAACCCCAGCTTGCATGTGGTAGACGGATTTAGCGGCATAGTATGGGGTCATATGAATCGTTTTTCTTCGGCTGATGAAAAAGATCACAATCCTCTTATGGCTAAAGGGCCGTCAGTAGGCTGGGGTGTTAATTACTTACTTAGAATGGTAGTAAAAAAGATTGGTGTCACGGCTTGGGGTACTTGCCACGGCATTACTGAGTATGCCTGGGATGGTGGAAAGGTGCCTATCGGTAAATGGGCGCAGTATACTTCGACCTTTGATCGTACAAACGGAGGTACAGGCTATATTGATCAGCAGAAGGTAGCAGAAGTAGCCGGTCCTGGGCAAAATGTTGAGCTGCGTAATTGGGAAGGTTATCCAATATTTATTGGCTATTCAGGCATAGGGCATGTAATCAAAGAATTGAAGAGAACTAAATATTTTACGCATTTCCCCGGAAAGGTCAGTCAGGTTCGCTTCTATTCAGCGAAACTATCTACAGAAGATGTAAAATACTTGAATGAACATCCAGATGAAGCTGGTCTAAGGGCAGATGATATGCTTGTTTGGCTGAACTTTAAAGAAATCGAGACTGAAGGTGTCCATACGACTGAATGGCGTCAGCCAGCCAGATTCAATCCTTCCTATAAGGCGGAAAAGAAGTTATGGGCTTTTCAATGCGTGAAAGTGAGTGCGCGTGTTCCTGGACTAGCGTCGATAAATATGACGGTAGAAGTTTCGGATAATAAAGAACATGTTAAAGCAGCCAAAGAAATTCAAATAGCAGACGGCGGGCAGGTCATTGATATCTCTGGTTTGCCTAAGGCTCAGTATATTCGAATTATAACAAGGTTTAAAGCTTCTATCAGTGATGCTGGAACCTATATACCGGAATTAACTTGTTACCAAGTAACGGCCACATCGGAAACTGAAGTAACTCAGCTAATCTGGGGGACTCGTGCCGATTGGGAAAGGGGCCGTCTCGTTGGGGCTATTGGCTTTGAACCAACTGACAGGACGCGAGTAATCGAAGAATATACCGATGTAATTCATTAAGACAACGCTTAAATAGTAGGGGTTAATACCAGTTTGCCTAGGTGTCCTGAAGCGGCATTGTGCCGCTGTAAAGGGGGGAGGTAAGCTAATACGTTATTTTTTTTCAGTTCGAAATTTGATTAAAGGAGGATAACTATGAGAAGACCATTGGTGAATAAGACGCTTCTTCTAACACTTTTACTAACGGTAGTATTGCTTTGTCAAGTAGCACTGGTTGCAGTTGCTAGTGAAGCTCCGAAGGGACCTGTGTTGAAGGTTGACCGGGAAGACATCTCCCAGCTGCCAAGGAATTTTAGAATAGCTAACGATCCCTTTACGAGTACGTTAAAAGATGGTACCACGCCATCCAGAGTGGGGATGGACAAGGTACGTGCTTCTGCTAGCAGCATATTCTCTGAAAAAGAGTTTGAACAAGTGCTTGCTAAGATTCCTGTTCCGGCTAAGAACGTAATTGTCTTAGATTTGAGACAGGAATCGCACGGATATCTTAATGGCACGGCTGTAAGCTGGTTTGCTCCGAATAACTGGGGAAACGATGGCAAAAGGCTAGATGAAGTTAAGAAAATTGAGCGTGCTCAACTAGACAAAGCATTCGCAGAATCTCCTACCACCGTATATAATTTTGACGATAATAAGAACGTTACAACAACTAATTTCAAAATGGATGTCAATAGTGCACGGACTGAAGAAGAAATGGTTAGAGCACATGGTGCAGGCTACTACCGTATGGCTCTATCCGACCATTTCCGCCCAGATGACGAGTATGTTGATGAATTTGTTACATGGTATAAACAACTGCCTAAGGATTCATGGGTTCATATGCACTGTTTTGCTGGCATGGGTCGGACAACTATCTTTATGGTCATGTTTGATATAATGCAGAATGCCAAGAAGGTAAGCTTCGACGACATTGTCGGCCGTCAGGGCCTTATTGGTACTGTTGACCTTCGTAACATCGAAGGCAAAATGAACTGGAAGAAAAAAGCCTATGTGGAACGCTTGCAATTTGTTAAACACTTTTATACTTATGTAAAAACAAGTCCTAAAGATTTGCCTGAAAAATATTCCGATTGGGCAAAGAGACACGAACACTAATATGAATTTTCCTAAAGCATGAGGATAAATTCATTTCAAGATGGCGGAGTATCTTTGTTTGGCGGGAATGCCGCCATCTTGAACTATCTTAGTTAAAGAGTAATTAAAGAACGACTATCCTGCTTAAAGGAGAGTGCTTATGCAAATAAAGGTATTTCGTAAAGCCTTGTTTTTAACAGTATTATTAAGCTTTATGCTGCTCTGTTCAACTAGTCTGCTGGCTTTGGCGGCTGAGCCGGAACCTGGCGTAGCGATTCTGAAAGTTGACCGAGATGATAGGTATCAGTTGCCAAAAGATTTTAGAACATCAAACGATCAATTTAAAAAGACTCCTAAAGATGGTAAACTGCCTTCGCGGGAAGGCATGGATACACTATATGTCTCTGGAAGCAGTATATTCTCACAATTGGAATTCGCACAAATGGTGCAGAAACTTCCAGCCGACCGTTTAACTATTGTTGATTTGCGCCTTGAATCACATGGTTATTTAAATGGCATGGCAGTAAGCTGGTATGGCCCGTATAATACGGCTAATGTCGGCAAAAAGCCAGCCCAGGTAGAGAAGCTTGAAAAAGAACTGTTGAACCAAACACTAAACGGTACTACCAGTGTTGCCCGACTTAATGGCGATAAATCGGTTGGGGCTACTATTGATCTAAAAGTCACGCAGGCAATGACCGAGAAGGAACTTGTTACCGATCTTTTCGGGGTGAAGTATTACCGTGTTCAATGTCCTGACTATGTTAAACCGAGTAATGAAAATGTAGATCAATTCCTTGCTTTTTATAAGCTGCTGCCCAGAGATGCTTGGCTGCATTTCCACTGTCATGCTGGGGAAGGAAGAACAACTGTCTTTATGGCGATGGTTGATATGTTGAGAAATGGACAGAAGGTAAGCTATGAAGATATTATGAAACGTCAAACATTAATCGGCGGTCAAGATATTCGCACCGCAACGTCTTCAGATCCATGGAAAAAGAAGATTTATGCGGAGCGCGCTCAGTTCACTAAGGACTTCTATGACTATGTAAAGCAAAATCCTGAGTTGAATGTGTCGTGGACACAGTGGGCTAAACAGCACATCCTGTAGAACTACCCGTAGTAATTGTTTCTAAATGAATTAGAGGTAAGCGTATGCCCGGTAAAAAATAAAGTGTGATCATGAGTACCGCAAAGGCAATGCGCTTGCCTCTAATATTTAGTTTAGCGAAGAACCCCTGGATTTGAGTAGACTCGTCATTTGAGAGAATAATTACTAAATGGTTGATTATTAAACTACCGAATTAAAAGAGACTACACGGGGATGGGAGATAGAATATCGTGTTTAGATCATTGCCATTAAAATTTAAATTGCTGCTAATGCTTATCGTTCCCATGATGCTTATATTAGGAAGCATGAGTATTTACTCCTACTACTCTTCACGAAGTATGCTCAATTATCAAATAGAGCAGACGGTTAGTTATCTGGTAGAAAGCAACAGTGGTGATATTTATTCTTCTCTGAAAGAAAAAGAAGTACTGGTATCGGTAGTAGCTCAAGTCTTAAGTCAAAAGCAAATGAATCAAGCTGAGGAGATAGCCTTTTTAAAACAGGTGAAGGCATCGGGGCAAGGCATTCAATCTGCTTACACAGGGTATGAAGATACAAGTTGTGCTGATTCACAAGGGGTCACTCAAGCGGAAAAGCCAAAGGGTTATGATCCGCGGACCCGTGAATGGTACAGGGTCGCACAAAATGCCAATGAAATTGGCTATACAGATATATATGAATCGACGGCTAAGCAATTATCCGTTGGAACGGTAAAGAAAATTATGCGGGACGGCAGGGTTATTGGTGTTGCCGGTATTGGAATGGACATTCAGCCGATTCATAATGCGGCGAAAGACATAAGAATCGGTGAGACCGGGTATGCAGTAATAATGGATGCAAAGGGTAACTTCATATATCACCCGAATTTTGGTTTGAAAGATAATGTTTTAATGGTAGACAACGGGGCGCTTAATAAATATGGCAGTGTATTTATGAGCGGGAAAACAAGTGTGCAAACAGGCAAAGTAGGCGGGGTTGAAATGTTGATGGCGGCCTCTCCAATTGGAGATACTGGTTGGACGTTTGCTGTCTTCGTTCCTAAAGCAGAGATGCTTAAACAAGTAAATATATTAGGCGTTCAATCGCTTATTTCTAGCTTGCTGGGGCTTTTACTGTTAGGCGTAATAATATTTGCGATTACTTTGAAAATAGTGCAGCGCATTAAAGTTGTAGAAGATATGGCTGAGAAGGTTGCTAATGGTGACTTAACTTTACAAGATAAGAGTGTAATAGATTCAAATAATGGCGATGAGATAGACAATTTAATGCGAAGCTTTATTGATATGAAAAAAAAGTTGCGTGAGCTGATTTCTCATGTGTTTATATCGGCGAATAAAGTGGCTGAATCTGCCGAGCGCTTCAAAGAAGCCTCGCACCAGTCGGCTGAGGCATCTACTAGTGTTGCGGCTTCGGTTACTAGTGTAACGTTAGGCTCGGAAGCTCAAGTCCGCGCCTCTAACGAAGTTGCTGTAGTTATCGCCAGTATGTCGGAAAGCATTGCCGAGGTGGCTGCAACAGCTAATGGGATGGTCAAAATTGTTGAAAAGGCAAACTCGGCAACAGATGCGGGTCAAAATGCAATAGATAGTGCGATAAGTCAGATGGATAACATGGTCCATGCCGCCAAGAATGCACAAGAGGCTTCTGGTGAACTTGCAAACAGTTCAAAGCAGATTGGTGAAATTGTGGAGCTGATTTCTAATATTGCCGGTCAAACAAATTTGCTAGCGCTTAACGCTGCTATCGAAGCCGCGCGGGCGGGAGATCAGGGGCGCGGTTTTGCAGTTGTAGCTGACGAAGTAAGAAAACTTGCTGAACAATCGGAGAGAGCGGCGCATCAAATCGCACTTTTAATCAAAGCCAATCACGTAAACATCGATAATGTTGTTAGATCCATCGAAACAGCTATTTCTAGTGTTAATAGCGGTGTTGTTGTTGTCAGTTCAGCCAGTAAGGAATTCATGCAAATATCACATATGGTGAAAGAGGTTGTAACTCAGGCCAAGGCAATATCTGATTCAATGAAAGTAGTAGCTGCAGGAAGTGAGAGTATTGTATCATCAGTTCATGATGTAGAAAAAAGTTGCGAAGAAGCTTCGGGAGAACTGCAAAATGTTTCGGCGGCTGCGGAAGAACAGTCGGCAGCTATGGAAGAGATTACAGCAAGTTGCAGCGTCTTGGCACAGTTGTCAGAACAGTTGAAAGAGCAGGTTAATAAGTTTAAAGTTTAATCTGTCTCGGATGCCCGCCTTGGAGTATAGCTGCAAGATGGGCATCCTTCCAATATCGTGTAATTACTAGATATGGTATGTGTTTAAGAGGTAACTTGAAAGATAAGGCTGGGTAGGAAGATTAAGTTATAAAGTGTAGAAATATAATATGAATTATTGGTAATATTAAAACGTAATGGTTGCAAATTCACCAAAATTGCATTAAAATATAACCAAAATATACTATCGGAAAACGGCGTAGTGTAAATGCTTTGAATAGATTTGTCTGTAAATATATTTTGCATGCAAAATTACTCTACGCAAAATATATTTATTAGATTATGTATTTAATTGTAAGGTGGAATGTTGCTAATTTATGTTAGAAATGGGAGTGAGTTATCATGCCGAAGGTTATCACTGCTGTAGACGCAGCTAAACTTATTCGGGACAACGCTACTGTTGCTACAAGTGGTTTTCTTGGTAGTGGGCATCCAGAGGCGCTGTCGGCGGAACTTGAAAATAGATTTATACAAGAAGGCGCTCCGCGCGATCTAACGCTTGTATATTGTGCTGGGCAGGGCGATGGGAAGGACCGCGGCACAAACCATTTTGGTAATGAAAACATGATTAAAAGAGTTATTGGGGGACATTGGAATCTCTCTCCCAGGTTAGGAAAGCTAGCTCTCGAAGAAAAAATTGAGGCATACAATTTTCCCCAGGGGACCCTCACGCACTGGTTTCGCAACATTGCGGGGCGAAAACCTGGTGTGATAACTAAGGTTGGACTAAATACATTTGTGGATCCGAGAATTGAAGGCGGAAAAATTAATAAACGGACTCGGGAAGATCTAGTGGAAATCCTTGAATTAGGGGGCGAGGAGTGGCTATGGTACAAGCCATTCCCTATAGATGTTGCTCTAGTAAGAGGAACATCCGCAGACGAAAAAGGGAATATTTCCATTGAGCATGAGGCTGTATCGCTAGAAATTTTATCGATAGCTCAAGCCGCTAAGAGTTCAGGAGGCATTGTAATTGCCCAAGTTGAACGAATTGTCCAGCGTGGCAGCCTAAATCCGATGAATGTAAAAGTCCCAGGTATTTTAGTTGACTATATTGTAGTGGCCGAACAATCACAACATATGCAAACAAGCAGTGAACAATATAATTCAGCATATTCGGGAGAAACGCGCGCTCAAATCAGGGGAATTCCTCCTATGTCATTGAGCGAGCGTAAGGTTATTGCGCGAAGAGCTGCTATGGAGCTTACACCTTATGCTAAGGTTAATCTTGGTATAGGCGTACCCGAGGGTGTGGCAATGGTAGCCTTTGAGGAAGAGGTAGACGACCTCATGACGCTTACCGTTGAAGCAGGACCCGTAGGGGGAGTTCCAGTCGGCGGCGCAAGTTTTGGGGCAGCTATTAATCCAGAAGCTATATTGGATCAGCCATACCAGTTTGATTTTTATGATGGCGGTGGGCTTGACTTAGCTTATTTGGGTTTAGCTGAAACTGATAAAGCGGGCAATATCAATGTTAGTAAGTTTAAGGGACGTGTTGCCGGTTGCGGAGGATTTATTAATATTACTCAAAATTCCAAGCGCGTTATATTTTGTGGCACTTTTACGGCAGGTGGGTTAAGTGTTAAGGTACAGGACGGCAAATTGACCATTATAAATGAGGGGCGATCCAAAAAGTTCCTAGAACATGTCGAGCAAATTACTTTTAGCGGCAGCTATTCGCAACAGCTTAATCAACCGGTAATGTATATTACTGAGCGAGCAGTATTCCATCTAACAGAACAAGGTATGACGCTTGCGGAAATCGCTCCGGGCGTTGACCTGAATAAAGATATATTGGATCTTATGGATTTTAAACCCCATATCGCTCCAGACCTCAAATTAATGGATGAACGAATCTTCAGCAATGAGAAGATGGGTTTAAAAGAGTTAATACAAGTTAAGAAAAGTTGCTCAGCAGACTTGAGTGCTCATTCTCACAAGTAGCCGCAACGAGCAGTTAGCTGTTGTTACGCGTAATGCGTACATATATAAGCAAAAACATATTTTAATAATTTGGAGGAGAAGATCTTATGAATTTTATACTTACAGCAGAACAAGAAGACATTCGCAAAATGGTGAGAGATTATGCTGAAAAATTCTTAGCGCCAACTGCGGCCGAAAGAGATGAAAAGGAACTGTTTTCCCGCGAAATTTTTACCCAAATGGGGGAGTTAGGTATTTTGGGTCTGCCTTATCCTGAAGAGTATGGCGGAGCCGGTAGTGATTTTGTAAGTTATGCAATTGCGGTAGAAGAGATTTCACGCGCGTGTGCCTCTACCGGTATTGGAACATCAGTTCATGTTTCGCTTTGTTCATGGCCGATCTTTAAATACGGTACTGAAGAACAAAAACAAAAGTATTTGCGTCCTTTAGCGGAAGGAACAAAACTTGGCGCTTTTGGGCTTACCGAACCTAATGCCGGTACAGATGCAGCTAATGGTTCAACTACTGCTGTCAAAGATGGCGATAGTTATGTAATTAACGGTTCTAAAGTGTTTAATACAAATGGCGGTGAGGCTGAGATTGAAGTTGTTTTTGCTGCCACAAATAAGGCAGCTGGTTTGAAAGGCCTAAGTGCATTCATAGTAGAGAAGGGGACACCGGGCTTTTCTTTTGGGAAAAAGGAAGTAAAAATGGGGATACGCGCTTCGGTTCAAAGAGAGTTGATATTTGAAAATTGCCGGATTCCTGCAGCCAACATACTAGGGAAGGAGGGTGACGGATTTAAGATTGCAATGACAACCTTGGATGGTGGTCGTATTGGTGTTGCCGCGCAAGCGGTTGGCATTGCGCAGAGTGCACTTGAATATGCAATAAAATACGCAAAGGAACGGGTTCAATTCGGAAAACCCATAGCCAGCAACCAAGCGATTTCATTTATGATTGCCGATATGGCAACCAAAATTGATGCAGCTCGCCTGTTGACTTATAGAGCAGCTTATAATAAATCACATAATATTCCTTATTCAAAGGAAGCTGCTATGGCTAAGATGTTTGCTTCAGATTCCGCCATGGCGGTTACTACAGATGCAGTACAAATATTCGGCGGATATGGCTTCAGTAGGGAATACCCTGTAGAACGCCTAATGCGTGACGCGAAGATTACTCAGATTTACGAAGGTACCAACGAAGTTCAGCGTATGGTTATTTCCGGTTCAGTTCTGAGGTAGTGCTTCCGGCTTTTTCAATAGATTGATTTACAGGGGGATTTTTAATAATGGAGATAGTTGTTTGTGTCAAACAGGTTCCTGACACTACCGAAGTAAAAATCGATCCGGCAACAAATACATTGGTTCGCCAGGGAGTACCAAGCATAGTCAATCCGTTTGATAAAAATGCAGTAGAAGCAGCTTTGCAAATAAAGGCAAAACATGGTGGGAAAGTAACCGTAATATCAATGGGGCCACCGCAGGCAAAGGATGCTTTAAAGGAATGCCTAGCTATGGGTGCTGATGACGCTGTTCTCATAAGTGATAGAGCCTTTGGTGGGGCTGACACCCTGGCTACAAGTTATGTATTGGCAGCCGCTATTCGCAAGATTGGGAACTTTGATATAATCCTCTGCGGAAAACAAGCTATTGACGGCGATACTGCACAGGTTGGGCCGGAGATTGCTGAGCATTTAGGTGTTGCTCAAGTGACGTATGCAGCCAAAATCGAAACTGAAGGCGACGTTATAAGGGTAGAAAGAGAACATGAAGATGGCTGTGAGATTATTGAAGTATCAGTGCCTGCTCTTATTACAGTTGTTAAGGCGATTGGCGAACCGCGGTTTCCGACTGTAAAAGGGACAATGAAGGCAAACCGGTCACAAATACCGGTTTGGACAGTAGATGATATACAAGTCGATGATCAGAGAATTGGACTCAAAGGCTCGCCAACTCAGGTTCGCAAAATATTCACTCCCCCACAGCGTAAGCATGGTGTGATTTTTCAGAAGGACACTGCGCGTGAAGCGGTGACAGAGCTTATTAATAAATTAGTTGAAGCAAAAATTGTTTGAAAGGAGGGCAAATTGTGGCAGTTAAAATAATGGAAGAATGTATCGGCTGCGGTTCATGTGAAGCAGTTTGTCCTTTTGGGGCAATTGCGATGCAAAGCGGTAAAGCTTTGATGAGCGGCATATGTACACAATGCGGGGCTTGTATAGATGCTTGTCCAATAGGCGCTATCGTTCGAGAACAAGAACAAAGATTTGTGGGAAATGATAAAGACCAGTATAAAGACATTTGGGTATACATTGAAGTAAGTGGAGGTCAGCCGCGTAAGGTTAGTCTCGAACTTTTAGGCGAGGGTCGAAAATTAGCTGATGCTATGGGGCAAAAGTTAGCTGGAGTCCTGATAGGTGACAGTGTTGAGGCGTTGGCGAAGGAAGTATTTGCCGCTGGAGCTGACAAGGTATATATGGTAGAAGCAAGTGAATTGGCCTGCTACAGTACAGATGGTTATACAGCAACTATTACTGATCTTATTAACAAATATAAACCATCAGTAATGCTGCTTGGTGCAACTAACGATGGGCGTGATCTTGGTCCGCGCGTTGCCTGTCGTATAGGTACGGGGCTTACTGCTGACTGTACAGGTCTTGGCATTGATGAATCGACAGGTTTAGTTGCTTGGACACGGCCCGCATTTGGCGGTAATATTATGGCTACTATATTATGCCCGGAGCATCGGCCGCAAATGGGAACTATTCGCCCTTCCGTCTTTAAAAAGCCCATTCCGAACTACAGTCTAGAAGGGGAAATCATTAGAGTAAACAGCAAAATTAAGCCAGAAGATATTCGTACTAAGCTAATTAAAGTTATTGAAACGTGTACGGCCTCTTGCAATATAGAAGAAGCTCAGATTATTGTCGCGGGCGGGCGCGGCATGTGCAAAGCAGATAATTTTTTATTAATCGAAGAATTAGCAGGTGTTTTAGGCGGGGCTGTAGGAGCTTCTCGAGCTGCAGTTGATGCTGGGTGGAAGCCAGTAATGCATCAGGTGGGGCAGACTGGGAAGACTGTCGGACCCCAAATATATTTTGCCTTCGGTATTTCAGGTGCTATTCAGCATCTGGCTGGGATGTCCTCGTCTGATATTGTTATAGCTGTTAATAAAGATGCGGATGCGCCAATTTTTAAAATGGCTGACTATGGTATAGTCGGAGACGCTATGGAAGTATTGCCTATTATGATTGAGGAGTTCAGAAAAGTACGAGAAGATTAAAAAATATAATTTGGGAGGGGAACTTTATATGTCAAATTCAAAAGCGCAGACATTAAAAAACTTCATCGGTGGGAAATGGGTCGAATCAACTGCGAATAACACAGAAATAGTGTTCAATCCGGCGACCGGTGAAGTTCTTGCGAATGTTCCGCTGTCTAATCGGGAAGACCTGGATAAAGCGGTCAACGTAGCGAAAGATGCTTTCCAAAGTTGGAAAGAGGTAGCCGTCCCGCGCCGGGCTCGTATATTGTTCCGATACCAGCAGCTTCTTGTTCAGCACTGGGATGAATTAGCTCGACTGATTACGATCGAAAATGGTAAGAACTTTGAGGAAAGCTATGGGGAAGTACAACGTGGGATAGAGTGTGTTGAATTTGCCTGTGGTGTTCCAACGCTGATGGCTGGTACTCAGTTGCCTGATATTGCCACTGGGGTCGAATCTGGAATGTATAGGTATCCTATAGGTGTTATTGGGGGGATTACTCCGTTTAACTTTCCGATGATGGTACCATGCTGGATGTTTCCGTTAGCTATTGCCTGTGGTAATACGTTTATTCTAAAACCTTCTGAGCGAACACCTCTTCTCGCAAACCGCTTGGCTGAACTTACCAAAGAAGCAGGAATACCTGATGGTGTGTTTAATATTGTTCATGGGGCCCATGATGTCGTAAACGGCTTGCTTGAACATCAGGATGTGGCTGCTATCTCCTTTGTTGGTTCTAAGCCTGTTGCCGAATATATTTACAAAAATGCAGCAGCAAACAGCAAGCGTGTACAAGCTCTGGCCGGTGCAAAGAACCACAGTATAGTATTAGCGGATGCCGATTTAGATATCGCCGTGACCAATATTATAAATGCTGCCTTTGGGTCGGCTGGCGAAAGATGCATGGCCTGCTCTGTTGTTGTTGCAGTAGAGGATATAGCTGACCAGTTGGTTAATCGTCTAGTTAATGCGGCTAATGAGCTGAAGATTGGCAATGGGCTGGACAAAGGGGTTTTCCTTGGTCCGGTAATTCGTCAGTCGCATAAAGAAAGAACTGTAGGCTACATTGAAGCTGGGTTAGACGAAGGGGCAGTATTAGTCCGTGACGGACGTCAGGATGCCTGCACTAAAGGTGCTGGATATTTTATTGGCCCAAGCATTTTTGATAATGTTAAGCCCGGTATGAAGATTTGGACTGATGAGATATTTGCGCCTGTATTATCAATCATTAGGGTAAAAGATTTGACTGAGGCGATTAAGATTACTAATATGTCGGAATTTGCTAATGGCGCCTGCTTGTTTACAGATAGTGCTAAGGCAATCCGGCAGTTTAGAGAGCAAATTGATGCAGGTATGCTAGGGATAAACTTAGGTGTTCCGGCCCCAATGGCATTTTTCCCATTCTCCGGATACAAAAAGTCTTTCTATGGCGACCTCCATTGCAACGGAAGAGATGGAGTAGAATTCTATACACGGCGTAAAATGCTAACTGCTCGGTACTAAAGGAAAAGCTCATGAAGCGATGGTGATCGCTTCATGAGCACTTTCGTGAGCTGGTGTATCAGGACTGTAAAGGTTTTAAACTCTAAAGTAATTATTTTAAGGGATGGTGTTTCTGTTGAGTGAGTATACTAACTTGTTGCTAGAGGTTCAAGATGGTATAGGTATAGTCAGTATCAATCGACCAAAAGCATTAAATGCATTAAATGCAGCTACCATACATGAATTAGATAAGATGTTTGCAGAACTGGAGAAAAACGATACAGTAAAGGTAGTAATTGTTACGGGCGCTGGCGAAAAGTCATTTGTAGCAGGTGCGGATATTACAGAAATGCAGCATATGACGGCAATTGAGGGGCGTTCGTGGGGAAAACTCGCGCAGGCTGTATTTAACAAGATAGAGAACTTGCCTAAGCCTGTAATTGCGGCAGTGAATGGCTATGCCTTAGGTGGTGGGTGTGAGTTGGCCATGGCTTGTGATATAAGAATTGCATCTGAAAAGGCTAAGTTTGGTCAGCCTGAGGTTAGTCTCGGTATTCCGCCCGGATTTGGCGGCACTCAGCGATTGCCACGCTTGGTTGGTAAAGGACGAGCTAAGGAATTACTGTTTACTGGAGATATGATTGATTCAGCCGAGGCTTACCGTATAGGACTGGTCAATAAAGTGGTTGCGCAAGAAGAACTTCTTGCTGCTGCTAAAACAATGGCGGAAAAGATTATGACCAGAGGACCAGTTGCTGTAGCCTTATGTAAGGCAGCGGTCAATGAAGGTATGGATGTTGATTTGGAATCTGGGGTAGCTTATGAAGCAGAGTTGTTTGGTCTTTGTTTTGCTACAACCGATCAAAAGGAAGGCATGGCGGCCTTCGTCGAAAAGCGCAAAGCTAGCTTTGTTGGTAAGTAATTTTACATTAAGCAACCCCTTAGGAAAACCTAAGGGGTTGCTTAATGTATGCAGCTTATTTAGACTGATTAAATGGTGAAATTGGAATACACACGTTTTAATGTATTACGAAATATGCTGATTTCTTGGTCTGTACAGCCTTCAAGCATTTTGAGTTCTACAGCCTTCATTACCTTTAACAAGGCAGGCCGTAATTTTTTGGCTTTTTCGGTCAAAACAATTTGGTACGAGCGGCGATCATGGGGGGCGTCAACGCGAATAACGAGGTCTATCCTCCCTAGGCGGTCAATGATACCAGTGAGTGTGGAATTATCGAGAAAAACATTTTTGCTAAGTTCTGATATTGAGATATTATCTTTTTTATAAAGTGCGTAAAGTACCATTAGTTGACCTGGAGATATCTCTAGTGATAAGTCGTCCAGTATCTTCTTAGTGTATAGGAAATGTTTTTGCTCTGCTTTAGCTAGTAAAACACAAAGGCTATCGAAAATTCTGAGCATTTTAGACCTCTCTGTATCTAATATTTGCATAGAGAAATTGTGCATACAAAGTAATTCTATACCATCCTCCATTTTTGTCAAATATTTATGATAAAACAGGAGAAGTAATTGATAATGGTACTGTAGGTGAAAAGATATTCCCTTTTTTATCTGGAACTCATTGAGAGCAGCCTCTCGTAAATGACTGAATCACAAATTCTTTAAACCTTTTGGCAACAGGTGATAAATGTCGGGTCTTGTTCCATGCGATTCCAATGGTTCGGGAACATTTTGGCTTCGAGACTGGCAGAAAAACAATGCTGACATTCTCCAAACCTGCAATATGCGGTATAAGGGCTACGCCAAGCTGGGCTTCGACCAGTCCGGCAACAGTCATAATTTCTTCCCCTTCAAAGGTAATGGCAGGATTTATAGCTGCTTCCCTAAAAAGTTGGTCAGCTAAGACTCGCAGGCCATAATCTTTTTTGAAAGTAATAATCGGCTCGTTCGCAATTTCATGAAGATCAATTTCTGGCCGGTCGGCTAGCTTATGATTGATAGGGACGCAAACAAAAATTTCCTCAGTGAAAAGATCGATCCATTCGATTGAATCTTTTGTAGGCACGGGCGCGCAAAGGCATAAATCAATTTTACCCATAATCAACTGGTCCAACAGAAACGATGTTCCGTTTTGTGATAAATTGAATTCAATCCTGGGGTAGTGCCGGCGGAAATTACCCAGTAGGGTTGGCACGATATTTGAACCTAAGGAATGTAAAAATGCTAAAGAAACCTTGCCGTGCTCAGGGTTTATTAAATCTTGAATACTCTGTCGCCCTGTAGCAATTTCTTCCAAGGCCCGCTCAACATGATTTAAAAATATTTGCCCATAGTCGTTCAGAAGAATTCTTTTACCATAGCGTTCGAATAATGGAAAACCAAGCTCTTCCTCTAGTTTTGCAATCGAACGGCTGAGAGCTGATTGGGAAATTGCCAGCTTTTCTGCAGCTCGGGTAAAATGCTGTAATTCAGCCACCGTTTTAAAATATTCAAGCTGATTCCATTCCATTGTATGCACCTCTCTTGAATCTGCATTGCTTAGAAATCGAAGTCTATTAATACTTACCATACATCATTATAATACAAATTATGCATTGGACGTATTATTGATCATGCAATACTATAAAGTAAAGATATGATAATTTCTGGAGAGGTCTGGTATAATGACTGGCTATATAAAGAAAGGGACACCCCAGTATTGGAAGGCAATCTCGGCTTTATTCCTAGGTACGCTTGCATGCTTTGGTGTTATTTATTGTACACAGCCCCTTATTCCGGTATTTTCAAGGGAGTTTGCGTTAACTCCTTCTGTTGCTAGCCTGGCTATGTCATTCACTAGCGGAGGAATGGCGATCTCAATGTTGGCAATAGCTTGTCTGGCTGGACTGTTAGATCGGAAGATAACGATGGCAGTCTCGTTATCGGGTGCAGCTCTTTTAATGGTGGTTGTTGTATATAGCAGCGATTTTACTACCATCCTTATTTGTAGGGCTGCTCAGGGGGTATTGATAGCTGGATTTCCTGCGATAGCAATGGCTTATATAAATGAAGAATTTGAGCCGGAGATTACCGGCTTGGTTATTGGGATATATATTAGCGGGACATCTATAGGCGGTTTATGCGCTCGTCTTCTTGTCAGCACAATAACAGATTTTTTCTCATGGAAAGCCGCATTGGCAAGCGTAGGTGTTCTGGGTTTTCTAATCAGTATATGGTTTTGCTTTGCAATTCCTAAGTCAAAACATTTTTTACCGCAAAAGCAATTGCCCCCTAATATTACAGGTGATTTGCTGCAGAATTTGCGCAATCCGGTAATTATTAGACTATATTTGGTTGCCTTTTCCATAATGGGATGTTTTATGGCAATATATAATTATATTGGATACCCATTAATGGCTCCGCCCTATAATCTGAGTCAGACTGCTATAGGCGGATTGTTTACGCTTTACTTGATTGGTACATTTAGCTCAACTTTTATGGGTGGTATGGCCGACCGGTTTGGAAACGCTCAGATTTTATGTATTTCCATCCTGATCATGCTATGCGGCGGCGTTATTACGTTGATGCCAAGTTTGGTGGTCAAGATTTTTGGCCTTGCTACATTCACTTTTGGCTTTTTTGGCAGTCATTCTGCAGCCTGCAGTTGGGTAGGGAAGTGCTGTTTAGGTGATAAAGCGAGAGCTGCTTCTTTATATCTGCTCTTCTACTACGTTGGAGCAAGCGTTATCGGTACCGCTGGGGGAGTATTTCTATCCTATTATGGCTGGGCAGGCATTATTTTTCTTATTGGAATAATCCTGGGAGGAGCTATATTGCTTTCGGCGAAGCTATTTGCTATAACGCGGTCGTATTCTGCAAGTGAAAATTATAGTATTAAAACTAAAAAGCTGCAGGAAAGCGGAAAGTAAGGCAAGATAAAGGGTGAAAAAATGAAGCGTTATGTACCACGGGTAGCTGCCGTTCATGATATATCATGCTTTGGCCGTTGCTCTCTAACTGTGATAATACCGGTATTATCAGCTATGGGTATTCAGGTCTGTCCGCTGCCTACGGCTGTATTGAGTACGCATTTTGGTGGATTTAGCCCAGGTGCTATATGTGATTTTACAACGCAAATGCCAAACTTCTACAACCATTGGAAGACGGAAGACGTAAGTTTCGATTGTATATATAGTGGTTTTCTTGCTTCTGATAAGCAGATTGATGTGGTATCAAATTTTATTAATGAATTTTCGCAAACAAGGCCGCTTGTGGTGGTTGATCCGGTAATGGGGGATGATGGCAAGCTCTACTCGCCGTATACTTCTGATATGCAGCAGCGTATGAAGGAGTTGGTACGTCAAGCTGATATAATTACCCCTAATTACACCGAAGCATGTTTTTTGTTAGGGGAAACATATCAGTCTGAGGTAAGTGATGTTGATAAACTTAGGAAGTGGCTGCTAGGGCTGGCTGACTTCGGACCGGCAATGGTTGTTGTTACCGGCATTCCTTTTGCTAATGACAAGATTATGAATATAGCCTATAACCGAAATAACAATGCTTATTGTCAAACGGTCAGCGAACGTATTCCGGCAAGATATCCGGGAACAGGTGATATCTTTGCCAGTGTGCTAATTGGGGAGCTGATGGGCAAAAAGGAAATGCCCGATGCTGTAAAGCGGGCAGCCGATTTTGTGTCATTATGTATTAAAGCTACTGTGGAGGCGGGTACACCAACTCGCGAAGGAGTGCTTTTAGAAGGCGCGCTTCCTTGGTTGTTGAGAAAAGGGGTTGAGACATGATGAGAAAACGCAAGTTAGGCTTGCGTGACATAGTCTTTATCGGCGTGCTTAGCGCTATGTGCACTATTGCCACAACTATAAAAATTCCTTTTGGCGAGGGAGCAATGATTCATCTTGGCTCGGCCATGATTTATACAACAGGGATTGTTTTCGGTGGTGTTTATGCAGGCATGGCTGGAGCTTTGGGATCAGCACTATTTGATGTTATTATGGGGTATTCCCCCTATACACTATGGTCATTTGTAATTAAAGGTCTAGCTGGATTAATCGTTGGTGTAACGGCTAAAGGTATGTGGCCTGAGAAGCGCCCGGCAGCTAATTCGGTGCTCGGCCGCAATTTGCTGTTTCGCTCTTCTCTTGCTTGCTTTCTAGGTGCGGTCTGGACTTTGGGCGGTTACCTGGCTGCCTGGTGGCAAGTTACCGGCAGTTGGGCTGTTGCTATTTCAAATGCTCCAGGGTCGTTGTTGACATCGGGTGCGGGATTTGTCGTTGCATTAATGCTGGGGCCTAGATTGAGTAAAGTTTTGAATCGGTGATAAAGCAAATATTGATATAAATTTAGAGGACGGCAAGCCGTCCTCTTCTTAGTATTGCTATATATTAAATCTCGTGGTTTTGCTCCAAGTGAGTTATGGGCCCTGTTTTTTCAAGCTGGTCGACATCAACATGAATGGTATTGCGTTTCTCCAGGTAAGTTACATGAGCTGTATTTCGTTCCTTGTCGAGGTCTTCAATCCAGACGTGATTATTGCGGTACTGCACGCCGATTATGTCTGGTGAATTGATAATTTTTTCAGCCTGTTTTGCTTTCATTCACATGCCTCCTTTTGCTTGCTGCTTGTTTTAGTGTTCCCGGCTTTTTGCCAAAAAAACGATTCCAGCAAGAGGATATATTGGCAGGTATTTTAACCAGATATGTTTAAATTTAAGAACATTTGGACTTTGAACGATAATAGGGGGTATTCTAATGTTTATAGAAGGAACAGCGAAGGGGTATGTAGACGTTATAAAAGGAGTGCACCGGAAGACGCTGGCCGTCGGGGACAAAAGCATGCTGATAGAGTTCACTTTGGACGAAGGAGCAGTTCTTCCGCTCCACAGTCATCCCCATGAACAAATAGGCTATTTGTTATCTGGCGAGCTGCAATTTACCATCGGCGAAGAAGAACATATAGCAAAAACGGGTGACAGTTGGGCAATACCAGGAGATGTTAAGCATGCTGTCAGGGTAATAAAAAACGCTGTTGTCGTTGAAGTATTTGCCCCAATTCGGGAAGACTATTTGGATTGAATTTTTAAATATGAGGCAAAGGGCCCTATGAAAGAATCTCTTCCATAGGACCCTTTTTGTTGTCGAAATCAGTGCTGTTATCATATCTGGATTTTGAACCAAGTAGTATGATTCAAGGTAATAATTGAAAATATAAAGTTACAGGGGTGATGTGGTATGTATTATGATGAAATTGCTCGCATTACGATAACAGCCCGGAATAAGTGGGATTTTCTTCAGGCTAGTAAGTCGAAGTACATTCTGCTGTCGGCGCTGGCTGGAGTTTATGTTGGTTTCGGGATATTGCTGATTTTTACTATAGGCGGTCTTTTGGCGCAAGGGGATGGATTTTCAATCAGACTGGTCATGGGGGTTTGCTTTGGAATTGCGCTGAGCCTGGTGATTATGGCGGGCTCGGAATTGTTTACTGGAAATAATATGGTTATGACAATCGGTAATCTAGAGCGGGCGGTTAGTCTAAGAGCGTCGGTCAGCATATACTTTTACAGCTTTGTGGGCAATTTAGGCGGTTCGATTTTAATAGCCTATTTATTTTGGCTCTCGGGACTTGCCCACGGCAGCACTGCAGCCTATATAACAAAAATAGCCCAAGTTAAGACAACGCTGCCTTGGCTTGAGCTTTTTGTTCGAGGGATATTATGTAATGCACTTGTATGCCTGGCTGTCTGGTGCTCCTATAGGATGAAGGAGGAGACGGGCAAATTAATTATGATTTTTTGGTGTCTTTTTGCCTTTATTACCACTGGTTTTGAACACAGCGTAGCCAATATGACGCTGCTTGCTGTGGCCCTGCTGATATCACCAGAGTTAATAACGATGAATGGTGTGATTTATAACCTAGCCTTTGTTACGGCGGGGAATTTCCTCGGGGGAGCGGTGCTCATCGGGACAAGCTATTGGTATGTATCAAAAAAGTAATGCTACCTTCGCAATCTTTTTAGCTTTTTCAGGGCTTCTACTGCTTCGCATAATTCCTCAGGTGAAATATTCGCTCGCCTGGCGTTGTCGACAGCCAAAGCGTAGTCTACCAAAGAGTTAAGGCTGATTGTCTCGCGGGCAACCCAACTGGAGGATGCTTTTTGGTAACTGTAGGGATCTTGGGCGGACTGACTTTCATTTTTGCAACTCATGCTGCTCGAAATGTTATTTAAGGAGTCTGCGGTGTTGTCATCACTGCTAAGAATACAATCGATAGAGGTGTTAAGCGCAAAGGCAATGGCCTGAAGGGTATTGTAGCTGGGTTGACGGCGATTATTTTCAATTTGAGAAATATAGGCTTGACTGACATTGGATCTTTCTGCAAGCTGCTGTGAAGTAATGCCAGACTGATCTCTCAGCTGTTTTATTTTGCTGCCCAACAAGACCATCACCTCCTTATAAATAAAGTTATATAACTATAACACTAATTGGCTAAAATAGGAATATTTCCTCCTAGCTTAGTTATATATCATAGTAATATTTTTAATTCCATATATTTACAAATAATGGAATATATGTTACTATAAAGGTATATAAAACAAAGAATTGATAATAATAAAAATAACAGAGGCTATATCAATGTTATAAAGTAATAAACAAAGTATGCTATATCAAGTGTTATGTGGGGTTATATATTACTGGTAGTTATATAACTTAGGAGGGGTTGCTGTGTGGGATTTGTTACATCATGTAGAAGAGGCTATTGAGTTATTGCGCAGGCAAATGCATCGCGCAGCCGAGGCCAAAGGACGGGTGTCGATAGAAGTAATTATAATGAGTCAGGAATTAGATAGGATGTTGAATCTTTATGAGCGATTAAAGGTTCTTCCGAGGATTTAGAAGGTATAGATCATTGATCTGTCAAATTTGCATTTTTCTATATATATCATTCATAATGTAAGTAAGTATTTCGGTTTTTTGGGAAGGTCTCTTATGAAAAATGCTATTCCCTACAATATCATAAAGCTAGTTTCAGAGTTGGAAAAGCGTCAATACCATGCCTTTATAGTAGGGGGCGCTGTTCGTGATCTGCTTATGGCAAAGCAACCAACTGACTATGATGTAGCTACGAGCGCTTGTCCGGAAGCAATAATTGAGATGGCTGTACAAAATGACTGGAGGATAATCGATAAGCTTGGTCATAACTTTGGGGTAGTAATAATATTACTGGATGGTCAGCCTGTTGAGGTTGCCTCGTTTCGGGGCGAGCGTTATGGTGAAGACAGTCACAAGCCGGAAAAAGTATGGTTTACGGATAATATTGCCGAAGATTTAGCCAGGCGTGACTTTACAATAAATGCTATGGCTATGGACTTATCGGGTAATATTATTGATAACTTCGGCGGGCAGGCTGACCTAGAGGCAATGCTTGTCAGAGCAGTAGGAGACCCTTGTAAACGATTTCAGGAAGACGCTCTCCGTATGTTCCGGGCATGTCGATTCGCTGGGCAACTGGGGTTTAACATTGAAGAACAAACACTAAGTGCTATTCCAGATAATTTATCCAGGGTTAATGGCTTATCAATCGAGCGTGTTAAAAATGAATTAGAAAAGATGCTTACTGCAGAACAATGTCACTTTAGTCTGGAAGCTTTTGTTGAATCTGGCTTGGCAGCATGTTCGTGCCGAATGAAAGAACATGGCGAATATCGGAGCGTGCCAATTTTACCGGAGTTAGCACATCTGGTGAAGCTGCCGCAAAATACAGAATACCACCTTTTTGACGCTTGGCAGCATACTCTAGAGACGGTGCGCAATTCTCCAGCGGACCTAGTGCTGCGGTGGGCGGCGCTGCTGCATGATGTCGGCAAAGGGCTTCCGGGAATTAGAGGCGAAAAGAATGGCCAGCCTACCGACCATGGTCATGACTGTGAGGGTGCACGGCTGGCAGAGGATATTCTTACAAGGTTTCAATACTCACCGAAGTTTCGTAAAAGAGTGGCGTGGCTTATAGGTAAACATATGCGGTTCTATGTTTACCTAAACGGCAATTCACAAAATACTCTGCGCTGGATAAGAGATGAAGCTCGATCGGGCCGATTTAGCTGCAGCAAGGATTTGATGGAGGCTTTTATGCAGCTTACTGAGCTCTGCAAGGCGGATATATATGCCGCTGTAAAAAATCCTGAGGCGGTAGCGGATGCCGCGGCCTTTGGTAAGTACTTGACTGAGCTTATTCAAAACATGCCGGTTCATACTTCTGATTTAGCTTACTCGGCAGGTAGCCTGACAGTTGCGCTAGGGGATAAAAAGCTAATCGGACCATTTTTAAAGAAGGCATTGCTGCGGGTCCAAGATGGTAATTTAGCCAATGTAGAAAAGGCATTGCTGGATGCAGCCGCAAAGTGGGTTCAACGGCATAAATAGTATATAAGGTAGTTCTGCGTATCTAAATGACTAGTATAAGTTCTCCCGTAGTATAAAATAAAAGGGAGGGTTGCTTGACTTGAATGAAAAGTCAGCAATCCTCCTTTTATTAATTAAAAATAGTTGTAATTTTCTTAAAAAGAATACAATGTTATCCGCATTTTTAAAAGGAATACCTATTACCTTGTTTGAATAATTAATGGTAATGAACTTCCGAGTTGCTTTGTCCCAATATGTGGGACGGGTATACCGTTAGGGTGCGGAGAGTAATTTCCGGGCCTGCCAGTGTGCAAAGGTCGTTCTCATAAATGGGAGGTGGACTTAAGTGGAGAAAACCTTGGTAATTATCCCGGAGAAGTGCACTGGATGTCGAACCTGTGAAGTGGTCTGCTCATTTAATAAAGAGGGCGAATTCATTCCGGTGCTCGCCAGAGTGAGAGTCCTTGAGAAGGAAGGATTGTCTTTCCCGATGATGTGCCAGCGCTGCGAAGATGCAGCGTGCATGGCGGCATGTCCTGTTGAAGCGATCAGCCGGCATGAAGTTACTGGGGCGATAATCGTTAATGACGAGCTGTGTATTAAGTGCGAGGCCTGTGTAGGAGCGTGCCCGTATGGCAGTATTGTCTATCAGTCGGCAAAAGATTTAATTGCAGTTTGCAATCTCTGCGGCGGCGAGCCGGAATGCGCTAAATATTGTCAGGCAGGCGCTATTGTTTATGGGGAAGCTGACGAGGTGACCTTGAGTAAAAAAGAGGCTGCTGCTGCTAAATATATCGAGTCGTTCGGAGGTGAAAAGTAATGTTTGGTTGGATAGGACAAATTTTACGAGTGAATTTGACTACTGGAGTTGTAAGCAAAGAGCCGCTCGACATTAACGACGCTAAGGAATATATCGGCGCCCGTGGTTTGGGGACTATGCTGTACATGAAAGAAGTATCTCCAACCGTCGATCCACTGAGCGTTGAGAATAATTTGCTATTTGTTACCGGCGCACTTACCGGTACAGCCGCCACATCAGCCGGGCGTTATAATGTAGTGACAAAAGCGCCGCTGACTGGAACTATTGCTGCATCAAACTCAGGCGGTTACTTTGGGCCTGAGCTCAAATATGCCGGCTATGATGCCATAATTTTTGAAGGCCAGGCTGAGAGCCCGGTATACCTGTGGATTTCCGATGACAAGGTTGAACTGCGCTGCGCCAAGCATCTGTGGGGTAAAGAGGTTCCAGAAACCACTGATACTGTAAAGGCCGAGACAGACGAACACGCTAAAGTAGCCTGTATCGGACCGGCTGGCGAGAATCTTGTTAAAATAGCCGCCATTATGAATGACTACAACCGAGCTGCCGGGCGGTCGGGCGTAGGTGCGGTAATGGGCTTTAAAAACTTGAAAGCTATTGCTGTCAGAGGAACGCAGGGCGTAAAAGTAGCAAGGCCGGAAGCGTTTAAAGAAGCCATGACAGATGCTCGCCAAAAGCTGGCTGCTCATCCCGTTTCCGGACAAGGCTTGCCAGCATACGGTACAGCTGTCCTTGTAAATGTTCTTGATCAGTCAGGTGCGCTGCCTGTAAACAACTTCCGTGACTCAGGTACCTTTGCCGGTGCTGATGCCACTGGAGGTGAGACCTTGGCAGCGAAGTATCTTGTTCGTAATAAAGGCTGCTTTGGCTGTTCAATGAGCTGCGGACGGACTACAAAAGTTGCGGATGGTAAGTTCAAGGGCTTTGGTGAAGGACCCGAGTATGAGTCGGCCTGGGGTTACGGCGCTGACTGCGGTATCGATGACTTAGCGGCAATCACAAAAGCAAATCATCTCTGTAATGAGCTTGGTCTTGACGCAATTAGTATGCCGACAACTATCGCCTGCGCTATGGAATTATATGAAGAGGGGCTTATTTCAGCAGAACAGGCAGGCTGTGACCTGAGGTTCGGTAATGTTGATGCAATTGTGGAGCTTACCCGTCAGACGGCTTACCGTGAAGGATTAGGCGATCTCTTAGCCGAAGGCTCCTATCGACTAGCCGAAAAGTTCGGCCGGCCCGAGCTTTCGATGAGCGTTAAAAAACAGGAAATGCCTGCTTATGATCCGCGCGGCGTAAAGGGTATTGGCCTTAACTATGCAACCTCCAACCGCGGCGGCTGTCACGTGCGCGGCTATACGATATCACCTGAGATTTTAGGTGTGCCGGAGAAACTTGATAATCTGGCTACTGAGGGCAAAGCTGTATGGGTTA